>Ga0213841_1000280_pt1 | contig 80463 bp, 75 predicted proteins | sample SWPATP23_FD_160125 | JGI IMG/M metagenome (GOLD analysis project Ga0213841, IMG submission 160125) | Coastal seawater microbial communities from Marineland, Florida, United States - SWPA TP2 #3 | ecosystem: Environmental > Aquatic > Marine > Coastal | place: USA: Florida | collected 2016-08-14
TGACCGTTCAGGAAACTCCAATCATTTAAAGATTAACGGCACTGTTGCTCTAAACACTCCCGCTGGCGGCGATGTTGCCCTTTTGAGCGGCTGGAGTTCTGCTAACTATCTGTCACAGCCTTATAATTCAGATTTGGATTTTGGCGCTGGTGACTTTGTTTATGCAGGGTGGTTTAAAACGTCTGATGCTTTTGCAACTCAGATTATGATATATCGCGCTAGCGCTACATCTGCTGCCGGTGATATACGCATCCAGACAACGCCTGATAAAGTTTCATTTCTCTACCATAACGGCACAAGTTGGCAGTGGACTTTAACCTCTACCCGTGCCAGCTTGAATGACGGAAGCTTACACCAGTTCGTTATTTTACGTAGTGGAGGCACGCTGTATATGTACATTGACGGTGTGCTAGATAATTCCGTTGCGTTTACTGATACGTTAACTGATACAAGCGCAATTCTGCGAGTTGGAAACAGTTCCGATGGGAGCTTTGGTGGCGACTTGGCATTATTACGCGCAGGAGCGACTGCGCCCACTGCCGACCAGATCAAAAAAATGTACCGCGAAGAAAAAGCGATGCTTGAAGGTAAAGCAACGCTTGACGGCTCCGACCCCGATATTAAAGCGCTGGCTTACGACAAAGAGCGCGATTTGCTACGCGTCGCTAGTCAAGGTGTTATTAGTACATTCAAGGGCTTGGAACGGGTGGCTACTAGTCTAGCAGGTGCTGCTAACCTTGTTACAAATGGCACTTTTGATAGCAGCGTTAGCGGTTGGGATAATTGGAGCAATCCAACAAACCCCGGTTCAGCGTCACAAAGCGGCGGCTACGGTATTCTTGGTGATGGTGTTATTACTGCGCCTGTGGATGCAGTGCAAGACGTCACTGTGACGCCGGGCAAGTCTTACAAAATTACATTTACAGGCTACACCGAAAATAGTGTTGCAACTTTCTACATGAGCGATGGGGCAAACTATAGCTATGCTTTTGGCAACTTTGTCCTTTCTGATGAAGAAAAGACTTACACCAAAACTGTAACGCCAACACAGTCAGTAATACGGCTTTATCCCTATAAAAATAGTGGCTCGGGCAAAGCCTACTTTGACAACATTAAAATTGAAGAGGTTTCGAGCGCTGCACCATTCCAGTCTATCGGCGCAGCCAACGGCGCTCTGTTGCTGACCGGCGCAAACGGCGTTGACTTTGATTTACCGGCTGCAAATATCCGCGAGCGTGTGGCTAAGGCGTTTTACGATAAAACCGGCAGCCGCGAGGACTTCGAGTTTACAGGCGACGGTTCCGCTACTGACTTTGCCTTGCCCGCTGGCTGGAAGCCTAAGCGCTCATATATCGACGGATCGAAAAAGCGCGAGGGAAATGCAGAGGACTACACGGTTAAATACGATGGATTTGCCTATAGCGTATCGTTTGCCGTGGCGCCAGCGCTTAATGCCGAGATCGACGTGGAGGCGATAGCCGCATGAGTCGCTATTTCTGGAACCTGCTGATTGCTGGCGATCAGTTGCTTAATGCTTTGCTGGCTGGCGATCCTGACGAAACCATAAGCAGTCGCTGCGGTAAGCGAGTCCGCGCCGGTAAATGCTACCTGTGCGGTCCGCTGTGTTGGGTGTTGGGCAAGCTGGATAAATATCATTGCCAAAAATCTATCGAAGAGGATGAGGGCAACTCATGATCGATTTGCAAACAGAAACCAAAGCCTGGGAGCCGCGCCAGATTGCCAAGCGGGCAGAGGCGCAAGTAAGGCAGCAGTTTAGCGTTGCCGAGGAAATGATTCTAAACCGCAAACTGCAGGGTGTGGCCAGTGGTGCTTATACGTTGTCAGCGGAGGAGCAGGCGCAGGTGGCGGCTTTTCAGGCCGTTACCTTGCAAGCCCAGCAGGCAGCGATAAAAGCACACCAGGATAACGAGCTATTGAAGCAGGCGCTGGCCTATGAAAGGGCCCTGGCTCGCCTGGCTCGCTATCGGTTGGCTGATGGGTTAGATGGTGGCTGGACCGAAACCGGTGGCGAGGTGACCGTTGGTGCCTTTGTTCGGTTGCCTGGTGGCGATATTGGCGAAGTGGCCCGCCTGTACCAAGAGCCTGATGTTGGCGAGGTTGCCGAAGTGGCGCTGTCTGGTGACGTGGTGGTAACCGAGCTGCCCGCCGATCTGGTGCCGGTGCATTGGGTGGAGCCAGTGGATCCACTGCCGGCGACTGTCACGGTCACCGCTGAGGACGGCACCACCAGCGAGCAGCCTAACCCCGCTATTGTCAAGGACGATGACGAGCGGGCTGCGGCGCAAGCGGTAATCGATGGCGCCAGTCAGGCGGTTATCGACCTGGTGGAGGCGCGTAATGCGTAGTTTGATGCTGTTGGCCTTACTCCTGGGCGGCTGTGCTGGCTCTATTCCTGAATCGACCCCAATGCCTACGGGTATGCCTACGAGCACCCCTGGCGGCTGGGCGGGCTACTGTGCCGACAATAAGGAGGATCCTGCATGCCGATCGAATTAACGCGAGCTCGCTGGGAGCAGCTGTGTGATGTGCAGTGGGAGCTAAACCAGAGGATCGACTACACTCCAGACTTGGAGCAGTTCGGCCAGGTGGAGCGCTGGGCTGTAGTGGACGATAAGGGCGATTGTGACGACTACATGCTGACCAAGCGCCAAGAGTTGATAGCCAAGGGCTGGCCAGTGGATTGCCTGCTGCCGGCCACCTGTGATACTGAGACCGGAGGGCTCCATGCGGTGTTGGTGGTAGTGACGGATCGCGGCGATTATGTGCTGGACAATCGTTATGAGAAGGTGATGCCGTGGGCCGAGCTGCCTTACTACAACTGGTCGCGGCTGGATTATGCGTCTGGGCAGTGGGTGTCTGTTGGCTGATAGTTGATAGTGATTAATCTTCCTCGGTAGCCTTGAAGGCTTTGATGGCGGCCACTTGGGCGTTTACCAGATCCCGGTATTTTCTAGGAAACGTCCGGAAGTCCTCCAGTGTGGTTCGATCCTGTTCTGTAAGTTTCTCTTCCTCTGGCTGTCCAGTGAGCCATTGGACAGATATGTCCAAGGCCTCGGCCAGGGGATGAATTTCTTGTTGGTATAGGGCGAGCCCAGCCTCTATCCGACTGATTCGCTTCCGCTCTATTCCTGTTGCTGCGGATAGTTCCTGCTGTGACATTCCTTTCTCCTTGCGTGCTTGGCGAACTTTTTTCGCTGTTATATTCGCAGCCTTGGTCATATTTGTCCAAAAGTCGCGATCGTGCGGACAAATGTGTCCAAAATGCGACTAAGTCGTTAAAAATTTCCTGTTGGCGTCTGGATTTCCTTTTTTGATTTGTGCATATTAGCGCCCCTGCCTAGGATATGGATCTTAGGGCGCTGTTTTTCAAAGGATAAAGATATGGATTTGGTAGAAATTTGGAGTGTATTAAGTTTCGAGGTCGGTTTCAGCGAAAAAGAGGTGCGACTGACGCTTGAACACAAGGACTCCGGGGAAGTGGTCAATATTTCCCCAGAGAAGGTGAGAATGATGAATATGGGGGCGGGCGTGTCCTTCTCTGCGGGCTGGATCGCTGGAGCTGTTGCGGTTCTGTCTGGTCGTGTGACGGCGCTTAATTTAACTTCAAGTTTCGCTGTCCTGGGGTGTGCTAACGATGCACCTATAGGGGAAGCGAGGCGCGGACTGGAGCTGGCGCCAGGCGGTTGACTACACAAGGCGTTTAAGGATGCTTAGAGGTTTGTGAGTGCAAGGTAGGGGAGTTCCCACCTTGCGTAAGGTGTAGGCTAAACTGGGACTGCCTCTCCGGCACCTACAGCAGCTTTAGCCGCCACATCAAAGGTTTCCTCTGTAATTTCCGACAATAAGCGATCATTGTTTAGCAGTGTTAACACTAGCTTGATATTATCCTCAGTGACGACAATTTTACCGTCCTCTATCGTCAATCCCCAGCCTTTTACCAGATTAAGATTTTGTAGCTTGGCCATGTATTCAGGTTCTTTGTAATAGCCACTGTTATGGACCATTGCAATTTTTCGTAGCATGTTAAGGTTTGAGCCAATACCTGTTCGGAGGGGTTCGATATCCTTAAAAATACCCAGTTCTTCGAAATCCGATAGAGTTTCATCTCGATGGGCTTCCATACCTTGGCGGAAATTGAGCGCAGACTCAAAACTCTTCTTGTCTAAAATAAAGAGGGTGTCGTCATGGCACATGAAGTCTGTATGAAAATCCATTGTGAAGACTTTATCGTAATTTAAGTCGATGAGGACGTTGCCGTGGAAGGAAAAGTAGCCGGCGACATTTTTTGTATTAAATGCTCTGACGGATTTTCGGTAGCTAAATATGAATTCTTTGTCTACTTGAAGTCTTGTGATATATCCCCAAGATTTTTCAATTTGCTCGGCGCTGGTTACTACTTTGTCGCCGTTGTGCGCGTTAATCATATCCTTAATGGTTAAAAAGTCCGTGTCCTCTGCGGGGAGCCCTAGCAAAGCATCATCTTGGTCTCCGGTGATAAATTGATAGGGCTCAATGTTGTTGCTCTTATTGATTGTCGATATAAGCTTATTTTTTAGCTTCTTTGATAATTTTTCTTCGGTTTCAACTTTAAATACTTTATAGGCTGCCGTTTTATCCGTCTTCAAGCTTCGGTGAACAATCCACATGGAACAAATTGCATTTTTAAGATCAAGTCCCTTCAAGTGGGCTAGCTTTTCTTTCAGCTCTGGCACGTTTTAGTCCTTTGGGTTTTCTTTGGTTACAAAAAACAGGAATCTACTTAGTCTCCTGATGGTGTACATTTCTTCATTTCTGACATCAAACTTAGAAAGAAATATTGCTTGCTTGGATTGTCCATTTGCAATTTGATAAGTAACATCGAAAAGGCTGTAACCGGCTAATGACAATATTGGGTTAATGAATATGTTTTCTGTTCTGACGCTAAGTAGGTACATCATGAGCATAAACACACCGAGTGAGGCTAGCTCCTGAATATTTGACAGGTCAAAACCGAAAAAGGAAGCAATGTAAGGGATGGTGTAATTAACCAGCTCGCCGGACTTATTTGAGACCTTGGTTACGGTGACGGCGTCGCCTCCACGTATATCCCTCATTGCTTTCAGGAGGGCGAGTATGGCCAGCAAGCTAATGATGAATGCAGAGACAGAAACCCAGGGGGTGTTGGGCTGCCATGTTTTAAGGTTGTAATCTTTGATAAGCATTATCAAGGCTAGCGGGCTATAGGCGCTAACAAAGATTAGAACTGTTATAAATAAGCGCGGCTTCATGCCAGCTTCTCCTTCCTTTTCCTTGGTATCGTAGCTAAGTGAAGCGCTAATACCCTCGAAATCGAAAGACCTATCCTAACTCAAGATGCCACTTATTGCACCTAGGGGTTAGTTTGGGGTGCTTCGCGGCACTGGGATCTAGAATTTAAATCTCTAGTAGATTAGCGTCACTTTTGTTGTCGATAGTGTATCTAGCCCAATAAAAGCAGTACCGACTGGGCAACAATTAAGAATCATGGGTGACTGATAAATGATCAGTTAGAGATCTGGGTTTTAAAAGCCGAATTTGGTTGCTGTTGGGGTCTGTGCACCAGCTTCAAAATCTCATTCAGCTTCTTATGTACTGCGATTACCTTTTACCTGAAAGGTCACCTAATTGCTTCTATATATAGGTGGCTGTCTGCCTCAGATTTGCTTTTATTAATAAATAGATGTGGTCTGTGTGTGGTGTGTGCTAGGATTGCGCACCGCTGGATGGCGTGCGTTTTTATTTGTGTACATGGTTGTGTACAAATAACTTAGAAAAGCAAAGCGTAAGTTATCTAAGCTTTTGAATTTAAAGAGAAATTTTAAACTTCAAGTAGCCTCTCGTAAGGGCTACCACTGACGCTAAGGACGATTCATGCCTGTAATTACGCTCCCCGACGGTTCCCAACGCGAATTCGATAAGCCCGTGTCTGTCATGGATGTGGCCCAGGATATTGGCCCCGGTCTGGCCAAGGCCACCATCGCCGGCAAAGTCAACGATGTGCGGGTGGATGCCTGCGATATCATCAACGCAGATGCCGAGCTGACCATCTACACCGCCAGAGACGACGATGGCCTGGAGATTATCCGCCACTCCTGTGCGCACCTGTTGGGGCACGCCATCAAACAGTTGTGGCCCGATTGTAAAATGGCCATTGGGCCCACCATCGAAAACGGCTTTTACTACGACGTCGACCTCGACCATATGCTGACCGAGGAGGACGTGGAGGCGCTGGAAAAGCGCATGAAGGAGCTGGCCAAGACCAACTATGACGTGATCAAAAAGAACGTCAGCTGGCAGGATGCACGGGACACCTTTGAGTCTCGCGGCGAGCCCTACAAGATGGAGATCCTGGACGAGGATGTGCCCAAGGATGCGACACCGGGGCTTTACCACCACCAGGAATATATCGATATGTGCCGTGGCCCCCACGTGCCCAACATGAAATTCTGCCAGCACTTTAAGCTGATGCGGGTCTCCGGCGCCTACTGGCGTGGCGACTCCGACAACAAGATGCTGCAGCGGATTTACGGCACCGCCTGGGGCGATAAAAAACAGCTCAAGGCGCACCTCAACTTCCTGGAAGAGGCGGTCAAGCGCGACCACCGTCGCCTGGCCAAGAAGTTCGACTACTTCCACCTGCAGGAAGAGGCGCCGGGCATGGTGTTCTGGCACCCCAAAGGTTGGGCCATCTACACCGCCATCGAGCAGTATATGCGCGACGTGCAGCGCAGCAACGGCTACCACGAAATCAAAACCCCACAGGTGGTGGACCGCACCCTGTGGGAAAAGTCCGGTCACTGGGACAAGTTCCGGGAAAGCATGTTTACCGTGGAGTCCGAAACCCGTGACTATGCAGTCAAGCCCATGAACTGCCCGTGTCATATTCAGGTGTTTAACCAGGGCCTGAAGAGTCACCGGGATCTGCCCCTGCGCCTGGCGGAGTTCGGCTCCTGCCACCGCAACGAGGCCTCGGGTACCCTACAGGGCATTATGCGGGTGCGCGGCTTTGTGCAGGACGACGCCCATATCTTCTGTGCCGAGAGCCAGATTCAGGAGGAGGTCTCCACCTTTACCGACCTGCTGTACGACGTCTACGCCGATTTCGGCTTCACCGACGTGATTATCCGTCTCTCCACCCGCCCCGAGCAGCGGGTGGGCAGTGACGAGGTGTGGGACAAGGCCGAGAAGGCGTTGGCCGACGCCCTGGATGCCAAAGGCCTGGCCTGGGATCTGCTGCCGGGCGAGGGCGCCTTCTACGGACCCAAGATCGAGTTCTCCCTCAAGGATTGCCTGGGTCGGGTGTGGCAGTGCGGCACCATTCAGGTGGATTTCTCCATGCCGGGCCGCCTGGACGCCCAGTACGTGGCCGAAGACGGCTCCCGCCAGGTGCCGGTAATGCTGCACCGGGCTATTCTGGGGTCGTTCGAGCGTTTTATCGGCATTTTGATCGAGCATTACGAGGGCGCTTTTCCCACATGGCTGGCCCCGGAGCAGGCGGTGGTGATGAATATCACTGACAATCAGGCTGAATATGTGAAAAAAGTGGAAGAATCCTTGCGAAACAAGGGCTTCCGGGTCATTTCTGACTTGAGAAATGAGAAGATCGGCTTTAAAATCCGCGAGCACACAATTCAGCGGACCCCTTATCTGCTGGTAGTTGGAGATAAAGAGGTCGAAACGCAATCTCTGGCGGTGCGTACGCGTACCGGCGAAGAGTTGGGTACGATGAGTGTAGAGGCGTTTGCCGAACATCTGGCTGCGGACGTAGCACGTCGCGGCCGCTTGTCGTTGTAGGTTCCAAAAGGTTGGCTACTATATAGAAGCAACCCGGAACAACTGTAGAGGAGAATAACCATCAAACGAGATAACGCTAAAGGAAAATCCAAGAAGGCTCCGATCAATGACCAGATTGATGCGAGCCAGGTACGTCTTATCGGCGCCGATGGCGAGCAAGTAGGCATTGTACCCTTGGAGGAGGCGCTAAAGGTGGCCCAAGAGGCCAGTCTGGATCTGGTGCAAATCGCCGGTGATTCGGACCCCATCGTCTGTAAAGTGATGGACTACGGCAAGCACTTGTTTGATATCAAGAAGACCAAAGCGGCTGCCAAGAAGAAGCAAAAGCAGCAGCAGATCAAAGAGATGAAATTCCGCCCAGGGACGGATATCGGAGACTATAAGATTAAATTGCGTAATCTTATACGTTTCCTGGAAGACGGGGACAAGGCCAAGGTATCTCTGCGGTACCGCGGTCGCGAAATGGCGCACCAGGAGCTCGGTATGGAGATGATGAAACGCATCGAGGCCGATCTCGAGGAATACGGCGTTGTGGAGCAGCACCCCAAGATGGAAGGTCGCCAGCTGTTGATGGTGATCGCTCCCAAAAAGAAGAAGTGATCGGGCTTTTTAGCTGCCTTCTCACTCACAGAAAGCCGGAACCGGATGTTCCCGGGCTTTCGCTTTGTTAAACATTGCTAACCATTGGAGTTTACCCCATGGCAACAAAAGCTAAAGTACACAGTGGCGCTGCCAAGCGCTTTAAAAAGACCGCTTCCGGCTATAAGCACAAGCACGCGTTCAAGAGCCACATCCTCACCAAAATGACTACCAAGCGTAAGCGTCAGCTGCGCGGTACCAGTACGCTGAATGCAGCGGACGTACCAGCGGTAGACCGTATGTTGCGCGCCAAGTAATTGGCTCCAAGCAGTTAACGACAGTAGTCATTTAAAGGTTAAGAGGATAGAACTATGGCCCGTGTAAAACGTGGTGTTGAGGCGCGTCGTCGTCACAAGAAGGTCTTGAAGGCTGCTAAGGGTTATTACGGTGCGCGCTCCCGCGTGTTCCGCGTAGCCAAGCAGGCGGTTATCAAAGCAGGTCAGTACGCTTACCGCGACCGCAAGGTCAAGAAGCGTAACTTCCGCGCGTTGTGGATCACTCGTATCAATGCACAGTCGCGTGCAGAAGGTCTGAGCTACAGCCGCCTGATTGCTGGTTTGAAGAAAGCAAACATCGAACTGGACCGTCGCGTGCTGGCCGACCTGGCCGTACACGACAAAGCAGCGTTTGCCGCAATTGTAGCGCAGGCTAAAGCAGCCCTGGCTTAATTGCGCGACATCTCGATGTCGTTTGCTTTTTAGAAGAGGGAAGGGGCTGTCGTGGCTTCTTCCCTTTTTTGTATTAAAAATGAACGAATGTCATGTATAGGCAATGCCCAATTTTTTGCTTATACAATGGACGAATGCGTAGGGTGGATATGCCCAAAAAAGGGCACAAGAAGTGCTTTTTGCCGTAATCCACCATAAACACAGCACCGGTGGTGGATTACGCTCCGCTTTTATGCCCTTGCGGTAAATCCACCCAACACAAATCGAATTGGTGTTGTGTAATGTCGGAGAATATCTTAAATGGAAAACCTGGCAGCGCTCACCCAAGAAGCGCTAAAACTGGTCGAAGAGGCGCAAGACCTGGCAGCACTGGACCAGGTGCGTGTCGATTACCTGGGTAAAAAAGGTCAAATTACCGCCTTGCTGAAAGGTCTGGGCAAACTGTCTCCGGAAGAGCGTCCCGCCGCCGGTGCCGAGATCAACAAAGCCAAACAGCAGGTGCAGGACAAGATCACTGCCGCCAAACAGGCGCTGGAGCAGGCCGCGGTGGCCGCCAAGCTGGCCAGCGAGACTATCGACGTGACCCTGTCCGGGCGCGGTCAGGAAAACGGCGGCCTGCACCCTGTCACCCGCACCCTGCAGCGCATTGAAGAGATTTTTGCCGCAGTGGGTTACGTGGTGGAAGAGGGCCCGGAAATCGAAGACGACTATCACAACTTCGAAGCCCTCAATATCCCGGCGCACCACCCAGCCCGCGCCATGCACGATACGTTTTATGTAAAAACCGCTGAGGGCTCTTTAGAAAATACTGCTGAGGGCTCTTTAGAAAATACTGCTGAGGGCTCTTTAGAAAATACTGCTGAGGGCTCTTTAGAAAATACCGCTGAGGGCGTCGAGTACGTGTTGCGCACCCACACTTCGCCGGTGCAGGTGCGCACCATGGAAAACCAGGAGCCGCCGATCCGTGTCATCTGCCCGGGCCGCGTTTACCGCTGCGACTCCGACCTGACCCATACCCCCATGTTCCACCAGGTGGAAGGCCTGGTGGTAGACACCGACATCAGCTTCGCCGATCTCAAAGGCACCGTGGACCAGTTCCTGAAAGCGTTCTTCGAGGCCGACGTACCGGTGCGATTCCGCCCCTCCTACTTCCCCTTTACCGAACCCTCGGCGGAAGTGGACATCCAGTGCACCAACTGTGGTGGCGAAGGCTGTCGTGTCTGTAGCGGCACCGGTTGGCTGGAAGTGATGGGCTGCGGCATGGTCCACCCCAACGTCTTCAAAGCCAGCGGCGTGGACGCCGACAAATACACCGGTTTCGCCTTCGGCATGGGTGTGGAGCGCCTGGCCATGCTGCGCTACGGTGTCAACGACCTGCGGATGTTCTTCGAGAACGACCTCAAGTTCCTGAAACAGTTTTAGGTGTCGGCATAGTGCTCCCGCGGGGCGGGTAACCCACTCCGCATGGGGCGGATAACCCACTCCGCGTAGGGTGGATTAGCAAAGCGTAATCCACCAGGACGTGGCACGAAACAAATTTAAATCCATACAAAATGGAATCTCGCTAAATGAAAATCTCAGAATCCTGGTTACGCGAATGGGTAAACCCGGACCTAGACACCGCCGCCCTGGCCGAACAGATCACCATGGCGGGTCTGGAAGTTGACGGCATCGAAGGCGTCGCCGGTGAATTCTCCGGCGTGGTTGTCGGCGAAATCCTCTCCGTAGAACAACACCCGGACGCCGACAAACTGCGCGTCTGCCAAGTGGTCGGCGGCCCTGACGGCACTGCACAAGTGGTTTGTGGTGCTCCCAACGCCCGCGAAGGCATCAAAGTCCCCTTTGCCACTGTGGGCGCATTGCTGCCCCCCGGTGACGACGGCAAACCCTTCAAAATCAAAAAGGCCAAGCTGCGCGGCGTGGAATCCTTCGGCATGCTCTGCGCCCAAACCGAACTGCAAGTTGGCGACGACGATAGCGGTCTGTGGGAGCTGGCGGCCGATGCTCCCACCGGCACCGACCTGCGCGAGTACCTGCAACTCAGCGACAGCGTTATCGAAGTCGACCTGACCCCCAACCGCAGCGACTGCTTAAGCCTCAAAGGTGTGGCTCGCGAAGTGGGAGTGTTAAACCGTGTGGACGTGACTGAGCCCACCATCAATCCGGTTGCCGCTACTATCGAAGACACCTTCCCGGTAGAGATCAAGGCCGGCGAACAGGGCCCCCGTTATGTCGGCCGTGTGATCCGCAATGTGGATGTCAGCCAACCCAGCCCCCTGTGGATGCAGGAGAAACTGCGCCGCGCCGGCCTGCGCAGCATCGACGCGGTGGTGGATGTTACCAACTACGTATTGCTGGAGCTGGGTCAACCCATGCACGCCTTCGACCTCAACACCCTGGAAGGGGGCATTGTGGTACGGATGGCAGAGCAGGACGAAGCCCTGATCCTGCTGGACGGCCAGGAGGTCAAACTCAACGCCGATACCCTGGTGATCGCCGACCAAACCAAAGCGGTGGCCATGGCGGGCATTATGGGCGGCGAGGCCACCTGTGTGACGGCTGAGACCAAGGACATCTTCCTGGAAAGCGCCTTCTTCAACCCGGTGGCCATTGCCGGCCGCGCCCGCAGCTATGGCCTGCACACCGACTCCTCCCACCGCTTTGAACGCGGTGTGGACTATCGACTGCAGGCGTTGGCTGTCGAACGCGCAACCCAGTTGTTGCTGGACACTGTCGGCGGTGAGGCCGGTCCGGTGATCGTGGTGGAAGACGCCGCCAACGTGCCTGCAGACCGTCAGGTAACCCTGCGCCGCGACCGTATCCTCAAAGGCCTGGGCTTCGCCATGGAAGACACCGAAGTGGTGGACATCCTCTCCCGCCTGGGCCTGGAGCTACTGAGCACCGAAGAGGGCGGCTGGACCTTTAAAGTACCCAGCTACCGCTTTGACATTGCCATCGAGGAAGACCTGCTGGAAGAGTTGGCGCGTGTCTACGGCTACAACCGCCTGCCCACCACCAGCCTGGTGGCAGACCTGGCGATCCAGCCCCGCAACGAAAACCTCGTGGGCCTGCCCGCCATTCGCCGCCAGCTGGTGGCCCGGGGTTATGAAGAGGCGATTGTCTACAGTTTTGTGGAGCCCAAGCATCTGGCCCTGTTTGACCCCGAGGCCAAGCCCGTAGAGCTGCGTAACCCCATTAGTGCCGAGCTGGCGGTGATGCGCACCACCCTGTTGCCCGGCCTGGTCAGCGCCCTGCAGCATAACCTCAACCGCCAACAGAGCCGTGTGCGCCTGTTTGAGACCGGTCAGCGCTTTGTGCCCGCTGCCGACGGCAGCCTGGCTCAGGAGCCGGTCCTGGCAGGTCTGGTCTATGGTCAGCGCAGCCCCGAAGGCTGGGCCGCCAATGCCGAAAAAGTGGACTTCTACGACATCAAAGGCGATCTGGAGTCAGTGCTGTCTCTGTTGGGCGACAAGGCCAGCTTCAGCTTTGCCGCGGCCCAACACAGCGCCATGCATCCCGGCCAGTGTGCCGCTGTCAGCCGCAACGGCAAGGTAGTGGGTTATGTGGGCGCGCTGCACCCGCAGATTCAGCAACAGCTGGACATCCCCCAGTCCGTCTATCTGTTTGAAATCACCCAGTCGGCCATTGCAGAAGCCCGTCTGCCGGCCTTCAGTGCCTTGTCCCGCTTCCCGGAAGTGCGCCGCGACCTGGCCCTGATTGTCGACCAGACTGTCCCTGCCGAGAATTTGGTAATACGCGCCAAACAGGTGGCCGGAGAGCTGCTCTCAGACTTAAAGGTATTTGACGTATATGTGGGCAAAGGTATTGATCCACATAGAAAAAGTATCGCCTTGGGCTTGACGTTTCAGCATCCATCGCGCACTCTTAATGAAGAAGAAATAAACGCCTCGATGGATGCAGTAGTGAAGGATCTAGAGGCTGAATTTGACGCTGCCCTGCGTTAAGATGACAAACTGACTCGGGCAGCTCGGTAAATAAGGACTTAACCTATGCCCGAAGAAGGTGCGTTAACCAAAGCGGACCTGGCAGAGAAGCTCTATGAAGAGCTTGGTCTCAACAAGCGCGAGGCCAAGGAGGTGGTAGAGCTTTTCTTTGAGCAGATCCGCAGTGCCCTGGAAGCCAATGAGCAGGTCAAACTCTCCGGTTTCGGCAACTTCGACCTGCGCGACAAGAGTCAGCGCCCCGGTCGCAACCCCAAAACCGGCGAGGAGATACCCATAACCGCCCGCCGGGTAGTCACCTTCCGCCCCGGACAAAAACTCAAAGCACGCGTAGAAGCTTATGCTGGAACCAACCAATAACAACGAACTGCCAGCCATCCCGGGCAAGCGCTACTTCACCATCGGTGAGGTGAGCGACCTGTGCGCGGTAAAACCCCATGTACTGCGTTATTGGGAGCAGGAATTTCCCCAGCTCAAACCCGTTAAGCGCCGCGGCAACCGCCGCTACTACCAGCGCCAGGACGTGCTCACCATTCGCCAGATTCGCGCCTTGCTCTACGACCAGGGCTTTACCATCGGCGGTGCCCGTCAGCAGATGACCGGGGAGGGCGCCCAGCAGGACGCCAGCCAGTTCTCCCAGTTGGTGCAGCAGATGATCAGCGAGTTGGAAGACGTTCTGGAAGTCCTGAACTCGCCCTAAAAAACGTCACAAAACTGCTTGCAAACCCTGCCTGTTCAGGTATGATAGCGGCCTCTTGTCGAGGGGCTTTCTTGAAGCAAATCAACAAGTTATCTTTAGAATTCAAGGTCTTAGGGCCGGAATTCTGTCTATATCGGAGCGTAGCGCAGCCTGGTAGCGCACCACACTGGGGGTGTGGTGGTCGTCGGTTCAAATCCGGCCGCTCCGACCATATAAATCAATGAGTTAGGTCGCTTTTATGCGGCCTTTTTCATGCCTTTCAGAAAATAGCCAGCAAATAGCCAGCAGACGCGTAAATTTCACGGTGGAATGGTAGCTAACTGCTGTGAAATATGAGCTTTAATCGTTTGATTCAGTCCATTGCGAACGTTAACTTCATTTTTAATTTTTTTCGAAAGCTTGTTTTAAGATTTTTGGCTAACCTGTGGCGAGCGCCCTCTGAGGGTGGGGCCTTCAAGGGTCCCTTCTGGAGAAAGAAGGGGGGAGGGCGTTAAATTAGAACACCAAGTATTCGGCTCTATTGGGAGTCATTCCAATACCCTGAAAAATTTTCCCCATTTTTCCGACTTTCAAACTGTAGCTTACCTTTGGTCTCGCCTACAGAAATTTTTGTACAGGCTTCACAGTATTTGGCGAAGCTAGCCAGTTCTTAGCTCCTTCAACAAACACATGGCAGTATGCGTCATTAGTCATGGTACACCACTTGGGGGTGGTAGTAGTCATCAAAGACTTGCTGCTTTGCAGCTGTCAGTGGTGCTACGGAGAAGCCACCATCAAAGGAGCATGAAGTCCTCTATTAATCCGGGGGCAGCTCACTCCCGCGAAGTGACTAACGCTGCTGACTCAGGGTGAAGCAGCGCAACCTTTTTTGAGCTCAGCTCACTGCAATAATGGTACAAATCTGCTATCTTTCAGCTTCAATTAGTTGTTTATAACTCATTTAAGTCTATCGAGGGGACTATTAGAGAAATGAGTATCTTGCGATTACCCGCTCCCGATGCGGGGTGGCCAAAGAGGTTGAAATAGCGGCTCTAAAATGGTTATGCCAGGCCAGTGCCTGGTGCGGTACGACAACAAGCGGTGAGAAGGCGATCATCACCCCAATGACTATAGTCAGGTTGGTGATTAAGCTAAGTAGGTGGCGTAGTCTCAACGGCGCACTGTGACAAGGAACTTTCCAGGTATGATAAACGAGTCCGGCGCCCCTTTCGCTTTCAAATTGAAGCATTTACTCCACGGCATGATCGCCTGCGAAGTTCTGCTCGGGCTGATCGTGGTCTCCGGGTGGCATACTGGTAACGCTCGGCTGGTTCAGGTTCTGCCCCAATTCGTCCCCATGCAATACAACACGGCCCTGGGGTTTGTGCTGACGGGCGCGGGTTTATTGGCGCTGCTGCATCATTGGCGAAAACTGGCGTCGATATTTGGGTTGTTGGTTTCAACCATAGGCCTGGCTACACTGCTGCAATACGCCAGCGGCGTTAACCTGGGCCTGGACGAGCTGTTTATGGAGCATAGCATCACCGTCCAGACATCGCATCCCGGGCGCATGGCACCCAACACCGCCTTGTGCTTTTCGCTAACCGGTTTGCTGTTGTTGTTGGAAGGCGCCCACCGCCACCTTCGGCATTACGAGTTTCGTTACTGGCTGACCGGGGCGGGCGTCACCTCCCTCGGCGCGATTGCGCTGATCGGTTACTTTACCGGCGTTTCCACCGCCTACGGCTGGGGGCAAATGACACGGATGGCGTTGCACACCAGTATCGGCTTTATGTTGGACGGCTTGGCGCTGGTGGGGATTGCCTGGCTAATGGCTCCACCCAAGAGCCGTACGCGCCGTCAACTGATCACCACCCTGGTGGCGGTGTTTGGTTTGGGGATCGCGCTGTTCAACTATCAACTGATGCATCATTTATCGACAGAGAAGGATAAGCACCGTTGGCAAAACCGGGTGACCACATTGGCAGACGAAGCAAGAATCAGTGTGGCAGCCTGGGCTACGGCACTGGAGCGATTGGCCTGGCGGCGCTCGGCTTGGCAAGCGCCGCAGCAGCAGCGTCTGGATGCCGAAAGTTACCTGCGGGATATCCCCGAACTGCGCGGCCTGGGTTTGCTGACTGCTTCCGGGGGGTATCGCCCACTGGTTCCCGGCGCTCAAGTCGATGCTCTACCTCCTCAGCCACAATGGGCCGGACAACCCCATACCCGGCTCTATTGGTTGCCGCCGTATCTGTGGGTGACGGTGGCCGTTCCCAACGGGCATGAGCGCCCCGATCTGATCGTCGGCCAGTTCGCGTTACAGGATATGCTGGACCAGTGGCTGGCTGCTTCGGAACAAGCGGAGGACGCAAGCCGACTGATTCTTCATAAGCCAAGCCAGTCTTTTCGAGAGTGGCTGCCACCCCAGTTGCATTTGGCCGATCCGCTGCGCTTTCAGCACACACTTGCCTACCGGGAATTCCACTTGCGGTTAACCTTGCTACCATCGCTACCTGGCGCAGCGCCCGTTGAAGCCAGAACACTGCTGGTGCTGGCCACCAGCGCTGTTTTGGCGTTGATTCTGGCCTTGGCGGTACACTGGTTTCTTCGCAACCGGATGTTGGAGACACGTCTCTTTCAGTACGATAACTCGCCCGATATGTACGTATCGGTTGATCCGCACGATGCGAGCATCAAGGATTGCAATCAAACACTCGCCGACAAGTGCGGCTATAGCAAGGACGAGATAATCGACAGACCCGTATTCTTTCTGTATCACCCCGACTGCATATCGGAAGCAGAAAAAGCCTTTAAATCCTTTGTTGAGACCGGGCGGGTGGTCAATGCCGAACTGGAGCTGAAAAGGAAGGACGGCACCAAAATACCCGCACTCCTGAACGTAGAGGCTGTGAGGGATGCTGACGGAAAAATTCTCTACAGCAACTCCAGCTGGCGCGACATAAGCGAAATAAAACAACTGCAGAAGGAGCTGGCAGAAGCTAACAAAGAATTGGAAAAGAAAGTCCGTGCGCGCACACGGGAACTCGAAATCAAAAACAGGGAGCTGGAGGAATTCAGCTATATTGCCAGTCATGACTTGCAGGAACCCCTGCGAACGGTCAAGAGCTTTGCCGAGTTCTTGGGCCAAGATCTCGGGGAATCACTGTCGCCACAGGTCGCCAAAGACCTGCGCTTTATTACCGAGGGCACGGCGCGCATGCAGCGTTTGATCGATGATTTGCTGGAGTATTCCCGTGCCGGGCGTAAGGCCATTAAGCTGCAGCCGGTGCTGCTCGACGAGTGCCTGGCCAGGGTGCAGGAAAATCTGGCGGGGCTGATTAGTGAAAGCGGGGCCAGGATTGTGGTGGATTCAATGCCGGTAGTGCGTGGTGATCTCACCGTATTGGAGCGCATTTTTCAAAACCTGCTCCACAATGCGATTAAATTTCGCGGCGCACAGCCACCCGAGATCAGCATCAGCGCCCGCGATGGAGGGGCGACCGACCAGGTTATTATTCGTGTCAAGGACAACGGTATCGGTATTGAACCGCGTTTTCACGAGCAGATATTTGGCCCTTTTAAGCGCTTGCACGGCATGGACGAGTACCCCGGCACGGGCATTGGCCTGGCCGTGGTCAAAAAGCTGGTTGACTACCTTGGTGGCCATATCGGGGTGGAGTCGGCTCTCGACCAGGGCAGCGTTTTTTGGCTGCAACTGGTCAAAGCGACTCACCCAATAACACACGCCTCAAGCGTTCGTCCTACAGAGGAGGCACCAACTCCGGTGGCCTCGCTGACGCAGGGTGAATAGTCCCTGCCTATTAGTTGGTCTCGTAATCGGGCTCAAAACTCTCCTGTCTGGACAAGTATTGTTCTGTTTGCTTGTGCCGCAGTGTATAGCGCACACAGCGCTCCAACAACGCAGGCGTAATTACGTCTTTGTCCACGCAATCGTAAATGCCCAGCTCCAATGCCTCCGCCTTCAGGTCCTCGTCGATCAAGCCGGACAGCAGGATAAAGGCGTTGTGGATACCGTCTTTCGCCAAATTTCGGATAACGTCAAAGGCGGTATCCCCGCCCAAACGGTAATCGATAAAGCAAACATCGATATCGCTATCGGTGAGCCTTTCGACGGCCTCCCTGGCACTGGACGCCGTTATGATATCCATCGCCAAGTCAGGAATATCAGCCAGGAAGCGTGTGATGCGTTCAGCATCGCTGGCGGCGTCATCAACCAGCAGCACCTTCAAGTGACGGGTTTGCGCTTTCAGGGCGTGATTGATGGTTGCCTGCAGCTCCTCATAACTCTCCAGTAACGCCCCCTTCAATTGACGTACTTCGGAAATATCGGTTAGCGAAACTACGCAGCCTTCGGCTTCTCCCCTTTCCGTCATATAGGGGGTAATCCTGACCAGCACCGAGCCGCTATTGGCGCTGTGTACTTCTTTTTCAATGGTATTGCTGTGTTCGATGACTGCGGCGACATCCTTGAGCAGGGTGTCATAGGTCAGTTGGTGCGAGATATGGTGAAACGGTCGACCAACGTCTTCGGGCACCAGATAAATATGATCGGTTACCGGTGCAGTGAAGTTGCGGATCATCATGGTCTCATCAAGAAATATAATCCCGATGCAGGTAGAACGGAGAAGATTGTCCATGTCCCCATTGAGCTGGGTCAGTTGTTCGATCTTTCGCTGATATTCAGTATTAACCGTGTAGAGTTCCTCGTTGACCGACTGCAGCTCTTCGTTGGTGCTCTGCAGCTCTTCATTGGCCGCCATCAATTCTTCATTGGAAGATTGCAACTCCTCATTAGTGGTTTCCAATTCCTCCACCGTTACCTGTAAATGCTCCTGTTTCTTTTGCAGTTCCGTTTCCAGGTCCTGTATCCGCTGTTGACTATGGTCGGTTTGGTTATAATCAATGACATCCGTGATCCTGTTCCTGTCAAGTTCCTCCATGTTTTCAAACAGCACCAGGTACCGGGTATCACTGCCGCCCTCGTCTTTAAGGTATCGCACTTTCAAATCAATCGTGACGGTGGTGTCTTTTTCACGCTGCAATTGGACATTTTGGTAGTGTACATCCTCTTGCTTGTTGTGCGCTCGATGCAGGGCGGTGGATAGCGCCACAGACAAATCATCCTGGATAATGTCCTTGATGTTAGCACTGAAACGCCCCGCCTTGAGCTTTTGGGTATAGTGACTTACATCGCCATAGACGTGGATGATATCCTGGTTTGCATCGAGCACGATACAGGGTGGGACATAGGCGCCAATCAAGGCATCTGTTATCTGCGCGGAAGGCATTGTGCGGTCGGCGCCACGATAACTGCGTAATAACGACGGTACCGTGGGCACCGCGCCGGAGAGGTTCGAGTGCACAGGCGCAGCGGTATCGGGAACAATGCGGGCAGTGACCACCTTTTTATAGAGTCGGTAGCGTTCATGAATTACTTCAAAATAGGGTTGTAATTCACCCAGGGTTTCCGACGGCCCCAAAAATAAGTAGCCGTCTTTTTGCAAGGCAAAATGCAGTAGCGATAACACGCGTTTTTGCGTATTCGGTTGAAAGTAAATCAAGACATTGCGACAACAGGCCAGGTGAATATTGGAGAATGGTGGATCTTCGAGCAGGTTGTGGACGGCAAACACCACCATCTGTCGTACGTGGGGTTTCAACAGGTACTGGTCATTTTCCAGTATAAAATATTCTTGCAAGAAATGCTCATCGATATCGTCTTTGGTGCTGAGGGAAAACTGTCCCGCGCTAGCCTCGGCGATCGCGTCGGGATCAACATCGGTGGCAAAAATTTTGACGCTGCGTCCCTCACCGCGTGCGCGCAGACAGCGGTCGAACAAAATCGCCAGGGAATAGGCCTCTTCTCCGGTAGAACAGCCCGCCACCCAAATACGGATGGTTTCCTCGCTGGGGGTGTGATCGAGGATGTCGGGAATTACCCGGTTTTCCAGGTCCTGAAACATCTCCGGGTCGCGAAAAAAACGCGTCACGCCGATGAGCATATCCTTTGCCAGAGTTTGCAGCTCCTGGGGGCGGCGAAGCATCAGCTGCAGGTATTCGTCCAGGCTGTTGAGCTGATTAATGCCGATGCGCCGCTCAATGCGTCGCGCTACGGTGCTGGCCTTGTATTGGGTAAAATCGATTTCGCTATGTTGTTTGAGGTGATCGAAAATACCCTGTAGCGCGGTACTGTTGGCTTCGACCGAGTTGATCAGGGATTGACCTTTGCCACTGATCATCGGATGGTTGATATAGTTGATCAGTTTTCCCGGCATCTCTTTGGGGGCCAATACCACATCCGCCAGTCCGGTGTTCACCGCGCTGCGGGGCATGCCGTCAAACTGGGCCGTTACCGGGTCCTGGACAATCACCAGACCGCCCACCTCCTTGACCGCCTGAATGCCTCGGCTGCCGTCGCTGCCGGTGCCGGATAGCACAATACAGATGGTGCGGTGGTGCTGGTCTTCCGCCAGGGAGCGAAAAAAGGTATCAATGGGAAAATTGATGCCGCGTTCGGGCATCTGATCCTCCAGCAATAACTTGCCTTCGGCAATCATCATGTTCTTACGGGGTGGAATCAGGTAGACAGTATCCGCCTCAACGGTCGCGCCATCACTGGCGTGCAACACTTTCATGCGGGTGCCACGTCCCAGCAGTTCATCCATCACCGATTTGAAATCCGGCGATAAATGTTGCACGACGATGAAGGTGGCGCCGCTGTCGGCGGGCATGTGTTGAAAAAACTCCTGCAACGCCTCCAGCCCGCCGGCGGAAGCTCCCAGGGCAATATAGTAGGACGGCGTGGTGGCCTGATCGCAGTCCCTGGGGTTGGAGGTATTTGATTCGTTGTCAACACTCATGTAGTTATCCTATAGCGGCTTGTCGTAAAAATTCGGCTCAAAGGGCTTATCGGTTTCCATAAATTGTCAACTCTTCGCGGGGGCTGCTCAGGGGGTCGGGCTAAGGGCAACAATGTTATCGCCCATCGCCTCGGCCAACAATACGCCCGCGTCCGTGACCGGGCAGGGTCGATTGAGGTGATAGCCCTGATAGGCGTCACACTCCCAATCGCCCAGGCGCTGCAGGGTTTCTGCATCTTCCACGCCCTCCGCAATCACGGTCAGGTTGAGGCTGCGGGCCAGGGCAATGACGGCTTGGGTAATAGCGGCATCTTCGGGGTCGGAGAGGATATCGCGAATAAAACTCCGATCGATTTTCAAATAGTCGATGGGAAAGCGTTTCAAATAACTCAGCGACGAATAGCCGGTGCCGAAGTCATCCAGCGCAATTTTGATACCCTGGTGATGCAGCTGGCACAAAATGTCGTTCACGTCGGTGGATTCATCCAGGAGAACCGACTCGGTGATTTCCACCACCACGTTTTGCGGTGATAATTTTGTCTCTGTCAACGCATCGCTGACACCTTCGAGAAAACTGTTGTCATGCAACTGCCGTGGAGACAGGTTGACCGATATGTGGCTCTTCGGGGACATCAACCCCTGATCCTGCCAGCATTTATGGTCGGAAAATGCGCGCCAGAATAACCAGCGGCCCACGGGAACGATCAACCCGGTTTCTTCCAGCAGCGGAATGAACTGGTCGGGTGTCAATAGCCCGCGCTCCGGGTGACGCCAGCGCAACAGCGCTTCGCTTCCGGTAATGCCTTGATCGCCGGTGTCGGCCTGTAGCTGGTAAAAGACTTCAAACTCGCGCCGGCCCAGGGCGTGGTGTAGGCTGTTGCCCAGGTACAGGCGCTCCTTGGATTCCTGCGCCATTTCCGGCGAGAAATACTGGTAGTTGTTGCGCCCTGCTGTCTTGGCTCGATAGAGCGCGATATCGGCCTGTTTGAGCAGTGACTGCGGATCGCTACGATGTGCGGAGGTGGCGAAGGAGATGCCGATGCTGGCACTGACAAACACCTCCTGTTGCTCGATGTGAAATGGATTCTCCAGCGCGTGTAACATTTTTTCGGCAATGTCCGCAGCCATCAAGGAATTGCTGACGCCCTCCATCAACACGGAGAACTCATCACCTCCCATTCTGGCTACGGTGTCCTCAGTGCGTAAGCACTGTTCCAGCCGGCGGGCGACATCGACCAGCAAGGCATCACCGGCACTGTGTCCCAGGGTGTCGTTGATGACCTTGAAGCCATCGAGATCCAGGCTGAACAATACCAGCGCGCCGTGACGGGCTACCCGCGATAGGCCGTGTTCCAACCGTTGCTGAAATAAGGCGCGATTGGCCAGCCCGGTCAGGGTGTCTCTTTCGGCCATGTGGCGCAACTTTTCTTCGGCTCGATGCTGATAGGTCACATCGGCAAGTGTCGCCAAAAAGCCACTCCTTTCTCTGTGATTCTCGAGCAGAGGTCTCACCCGTAGCTCTGCCCAGACGATACCGCCCAAGGGCGTTTGCAAGCGGCACTCGGTATTAAACTCCTGCCCCTCCAGCATGGCGCTACGCAAGTGCTCCAGGGTTTGCTCCACATCTTCACGATGCATGGCATTGATCCACCCCAGCCCCAATGATTCTGCTTGTGACATCTCGCAGATAGTGCACCAGCGGTCGTTGACGTAAATACCTTCCCACCGGGCGTTGGTCTGCAGGATGCCGATTGGCGCCATGTCGGCTACTGCTTTAAAGCGCTGCGTCTGCTGTGCATGTACACGTTGTGTGTGAAACAGCTCGCTTTTGTCCTGGAGCAACACCATGTGGTGCCGCCGTTGCTGCTTGAAATGGGTAAAGGAAACGATATCCACGGGAAACAGCGTGTCTTTGTCTCGCCGGGCCAGGAAATTCTCCTGCTTGTTGCGGGGCTGGATATCGCCGCTGTCACCGAAGAGGTGGATGCGGTGTTCGCCCGGGAAGCGCTCCGGCAGAAGCTGGCTGATTGGCTGGCCAAACGCCCGATGCGCGGGGATGCCGAACATCTTCTCGGCGGCGGGATTGAAGCGGGTGATGTTCAGGCTCTCGTCAATTTCAATCACGCCTTCCATGCAGAAACTTTCGAGGCGGTCGAGGGATGCCTGCAGGTCCAGCGGGTTCGGCCAGGGATTGGTTTGCTGATGTGACGCCACCTCAGATAACCCGGGCTCCGCGATACGGTTACCGCCTTCGCCGTGGGCAACCGGTGCAACCTGTTTCAGCCTGGCATGGGTCGATTGATGCCTTGTAATGGTGCGCAGAACGTAACTGCAGGAACTCACCAGGGGTTGCAGTCGTTTCAGCAGCGTCAGATCGTAGTCTGGCTCGCCATTGGCGAGACACAGCGCTGCAAAAGCCTGGCGCCCATCGCCTATCGGTATCACCAGCAGGTCTTTCAAAACTGGCCAGTGCGGGGGCAGGGGCAGGGTGGACAATGCCTGCTGGTCGTATTGCTGCGCAGACTGTTGTATGAACACCGTGTTGAGCGCGATGCCTAGTGTATTTGCATCGCCCGGAGCGATAGCCACGTCGGTATACCGGGTTGCGGGTGCAGCAGCTCCGGACGGGGGCGGGACGGATGTGTTCAGGCATATCGGTACTTGGTAACCGGTGTGGTCCGGCTGGCTTTGTCGCTGCAGCACAAAACCAAAGGGGGAGCAGGTTATTGCCAGGGCTTCGCAGAGGGCTTGCCGATAGACCTGGGTTGCCTCGCTGGCGCTATGGATCTGCCCCCGGATTTGCTCGACGGCGGTGCGAAGTGAGTGGTCGTTTCTGCGTTCCATGAGAAAACGCTCCTATCAATTCTTCTGTTTTTCCAAGGACCCACTTTATTATCGCTATCTAAGGTAAATGTTTATGTTTGGTTGACATTTAGTCAGCTTGGCGTTTCGTCAATTTAAACGGAGCCTATTAAACAGGCCATTGATGCTGACAATGGATGTGTGCAACACAATCGCTATCCCGGCTCCCTGGTGTGCAACGCACCAGCGACAAGTATAGCTTATCCTTTCGGTTGTGTAATAATAAAAACTAATACTTTTGGATAAGATTCAAATACATGTAATGAGGGGATTGAAAGTGAATCTGAAATTACCCGCTAAACCGGCGGTGATCCTAGTGGCCGACGACAGCGAGGCTGATCGCGAAATTATCCGTCGCGCCCTGAATCAGGGGCGATTGCGCTGTGAATTGCAGGAAGTGAGCGACGGTGATGAGTTGCTTCAATACTTGAGGCGGGAGGCGCGCTTTGATGATGCGAAGCGATATCCCGAACCTGATTTGTTGTTGCTGGATATCAATATGCCGCGCGTGGACGGTAAGCAGGCATTAAGGGCGATACGCCAAACACTGAATCCCACGTTGCCGGTGGTCATGCTCACCACCTCCCGTCGCGAGCAGGACGTTATTGAATCCTACGCACTCGGTGTCAATGCCTATATCTCCAAGCCGGTGGAAATAGACGCGTTTTTGGAAACGGTGCGCCAACTGGAGAACTTTTGGCTGGATCTTGTTACCCTGCCCAGTAGGGCGGCGCAGGACTGAGCCTATTTGTTATGGGCTCAGTTTTCATTCCGTGCTCCAATCGCAATTGATTGTTGATTCGCGTCTTTCGGGTTGTATTTTTTTTTGCAGAATTTGATGTGGCAAATAGGGGCTGCATTTACCCCATTCGTCATAAGGCAGGCAAACTCTTCCGTTGTCACGTCAACAAACTTGGCAATTTGTATACCAAGTGAATCGCTCACTTTGACTTTGGCTCTTGCAAAGGTATCTCCCAATGGGGCCTTTCACCATACTACCCGCTCTGCGGTGGGTAGTTGATTTGGAGCGGTGGCCGGATAATTTTGGAATGGGTGTCCGAATAGCCTCGGGATATCCAGTTATTACTTAAAATTGCACGTTATATAAATCAGGTACCTAGTACTATAAATTATATTAAGGCTTGTCCTTGCCCTATAAATAAACAATTTTCTGCGATGCTGGTCATTTTTTTGGCGTGTTTAATGTGTATGGGCTAATATCTATCCGCGGCGTCAAAAAGAATGCTTTAAAAAGGATTTTTACCATGGTTCTTAAAGTCCAACAAAGATCCTGTGATAAGCCAGAGAAAGCTCATACTGGGATTTCATTCTACGACTATTTCTTAGAGGAGCTACGCAGACACCCGAAGGTCGAGACCAATTTTGGTGCAGAAGTGACGACCGAATGGGGCGGTTCTGCTATTGCAGTTGTCTCGAACCTGTCTCAATCAGGGTGCCGGCTGGAAAGCAGCCGAAAATTCATAGCTGCCATCCTTCCCAATATCAACCACCTGGAAAAAAAACTGCCCTGCAAGGTGCTGGTAACCTTCCTGTTGTCACCGTTACTCACTATCACCCCAAAAGAGGTGTCAGCTATCTGCTCTCTCGTTTTCACAAGGCGCCTCAACCAGCAAACCTACCAGCTCGGCTGTCAATTCATCGAATTCTATGGCAATAGTGGGCAATACATACAGTCGTACTTATCCAATGCTGAACCAGATTAATTCGCTATTGGCATTAAAACTCACCCGTTCTATTTGGGGTTGATGACGATGAACGGAATTCATTCAAATTTTTGCACATGTATATCTGATATAGACCGCGCATTGGTCATTGCGCTTACAATCGAGGAATGTCAGGTCTCAATGAATTACGCTGACCTGGATCGTAAAGTGCTCGAACTTGTGGGATCGTTGATTCATGCTAAAGAGTACTTTTGGAAAGTCCAAGAAGCGCTCAATGCGATCGAACGGGATTCGGTGACCCCGTTTGATAGCAGCAGGCCAAAAAACAAGTCGCCCGGACGACTGTATAAAATCTCCCTGTCCGATGAGGAGTTGAAAATGCTTTTGGTTAAGAGACATTAGGCGCCTGCCGCGCAAAAGATTGCAGGTTTCGGTACCCGACCAAATGACCTGGGTCCTTATCAGGCAAGCTTGGGATTTGCTGATATGAGTAATGAAAACTCAACCGATTATTACCAGCTACTGCACGTCCAACCCGATGCGCCCACTGAGGTTATCAAAGCCAGCTACCGAGTTTTGATGCAAAAGCTGAAGTTACACCCCGATCTCGGCGGTGACAATATCCATGCCGCTCTTGTCAATCAGGCCTTTGACACGCTGACAGACGCTGTTAAGCGAGCGGAATATGATAAAAAGGAGTGCTCCAACCGTTTGATAGGGGCTTGCCAGTCACAATATGTAACGATTCGTACAAAGAATCGGAAAGTCTGTTCCAATAATGTTGATAAGGTGACAAAAACTATCGCTCGAGGAACAGGGTTTATCGTCAATAAATATGTATAGCTCCATATAGTTTGAGGCATAAAAATTGTTCAAAAGGGGATTTTCTGTCTGTGAAATAGTCGAATCGCTATCGACATTATTTGCGTATTTTCTGACCCGTTTTTACAAACTCGCTGGCATATTGATCGTGTTTGACTAGACTTTATTAGCCACTTCGATCAAACCACAGTTAGGTAAATTGGTACATAAACAAGGAGATGTAGTTGGTAAAGCAGTACGAACAACAACTACAATTATTGCTATGATACATACAGAAGTTTTTATTAATCGAAGAACCGGGCGTGACAGACGCCTGGAGTACGATCCCTGCTGGGATATAGAGCAAGATTTGTTTCACCACATGCGCCGCGAATCGATGGAGCGCCGTTCCCTCGGCCGCACGCTAGAAGAGGACTATTACGCCTTTCTGGAGTCCCGTGAGAAGCCCCCTCTGGAACTAGATTTCTCTATGGAAATAATCCTCGATAGCGACGACCGACTCAGGCGATAGCGAGACTTTTTTATAAAACCTACATCGGGAAAAGATTGCAAACTGCAGTGCTCTAACCAGTAAAAGTAAAAAGCTGTTTTTGTGCAGAAGTTTATATATGTCTACTATGGGCGGCAAGCTGGAGTAGAACAATGCTGAGATTCCTGCGTTCTAATGGTAGCTAAGTCTAACCAATCCAGTGGTTAATATGTCCTCAAGCCTCTGCAGTCGTACGACGGCTTTCTGGCGCTGAACTGCCCTTGAAGTGAACTGCACTCTGCTGTGGATACCTGACTTTATTGAGGCGTAGAAATCAGCGCATGCTTTGTTCGATGAAATCCCGGATTGGGTAGATTGCCGCCCTTTGCGGTCTACTTTTTTGGATGTTCAGAATGTCCGCTTTGGAGCCCAAGATTGTGGAGTTTCTGAGTCTAGTCCAGGGAGACCCCCCGGCTTTGCCGGGGAGGCACGCATAGTTTGACAGATTCGGAAGTCTCATAGTAACTCCAATGTGTGAGCCGCCAAGCAACACACAAAGGAGTCACCATGAGACAAGTAAACAGTTTAAGCCACACGAAGTGGGAGTGTAAGTACCATATAGTTTTTATCCCCAAGTACCGAAGAAAGGCACTCTTTGGGCAGATTCGAAGGGAATTGCCGGCCATATTTCACCACAACGGTGTCCGTTCTCACAGGTACACCTCCCGGAAACTTGGGCAGACTTGGACATTTGTTTGTGGTAGCTCAGGCTTCTTCTGGCCGCTTTAAGCCAAAGGCGACATTGGCGTTACGAGACAAATGGCATTCTGAGCATCTGCATTAGCACTGAGCTGCCATTCAGGCAAATTTTAATGGTCTATTGAGGTGACCGGTCACAGATAACCCAACTATTCAGGGAATTCTTATTTACATCCAAAAGCAGATAATCACGAAGCCCTTAGCTATATTTCCATCAGCAATAGATCAAAAGACCATTGGACCAGAAACCGCTACTTTGTCGATGAAGCATTAATGAGGAAATGGATAGATTAAAAAAAGAAATGTTCCGCCAGAGCATGTCACCGCCGATCTGAAATTGTATTGATTCTGTCGATTTGAATTCGCGTTATGCTTCTCTTCACTTATTCATAATTATTCTATTTTCTTCCGGTTAATAGACCGGATAATTAAGGGTGTTAGGCATAGGCCACCTAATGATTAGATAGCCGTGGACTCCAGAGAACAAGAGGATTAAGCTAAAAAGATCTACATAGTGATGCAGAATCGAGGTAGGTTGGGAATCCACTCTATGTGTCTGGCTAATTTATCTTTCAAGCTTAAATCAGTTCGAAAGCTATACTTTACTACTTTGATAGCTTATTTGCTGAGCTTGTTTTTGTCCTCTTGTGCGCAGACCTCAAGAACCATAACCACAGGCACTCCCCCTCAATTCGAAAATTTGGCACTCATCGCTTCGGAGAGGTTGCCAGGTATTGAGCGGGCCGATTCTCACATAGAGCGCGCTGTGGAGGGAATCCGTCCCGGGGCCACTGTTGGTACGATGGGAGGTGTTGTTGTTGGTTCAGCAGCATGCGGCCCATGGTTGTTCCCTATTTGTGTCCTTCAGTTTGGGCTTCTCGGTCTTTTGGCGGGGGGCGTCGCCGGCGGAGCATTATATAGTACAACCGGCTTGTCGGAGGTGGATGCTCTCTATGTTAATGAGGCCCTGTCTCGAATCGATCAGGAGCGGGACTTTCAACAAGAACTGATTGCCCACCTTGAGCTGCAACTTCCCCCAGAAATACAATCAACACCAGAGCAGGCCGATGTTCAGGTGCTGGCAGGATTAGCCCGGATTAACTTCATTCAGCGATCTAGAGACGAGATTCAGATTGAAATATTCGGACTGCTTGCCTTTAGCTGGGAGATAGAAAATAAGCACTTCGCAACCCACACGATTGGGTTCAAGGCAGGTTCAAAAAAAGAAGATATCGACACTTGGCTAGCAAATGATAGCAAGATGTTCGAAGTTGCCATAGAAGAGGGCATTGCTGAGCTTTCCTCCAAAATGACTTCAGCCTTGTTGATGTTGCAACGAGAGAGGGGGAGGTGAGTTAAGGATGATAGCAGTCGGTAAACTACAGTTGATATTCCTAATTACAATGCTAATGGTTGGTTGCGCTAGCGTGAAGCTGGAGCCGTATCGTGTTCCCGGTTCAATTTCCAGCTACGTTACGATAAAAGACCGGCCATTTAGAATCGGTATGTCTGAATATGAAAAAATTGTTAGCATCGATAGAAAGCGGGTAGACAGTAAGTCGCGGGGAGTGCCAGAGGATGTTGGATTAGACCACAATGATTTGAAAAATGTCATTGTTCTAGCTGTGGGTGTACGAAAGTTACATATTGAAGCCTGTAAGTTCTATTTTAACGTTATTAACATTTTCTTTGGTAGCCCCTGGCGCTGTGCCAACTCGGTGATCAGACTTGAAGCAAGCCCTGGATTTCAATATCGAGTCAGAGCGATTTTGAATAAGAAAGACGATTACGCCGATTTTTGGATAGAAAGTATCGAATCAGGTGACAAAGTGATAGAACCGATTCGCGTGCTTGGATTGGGTAGTTTCCGGAAGTTTAACTGATCCGCATCGGACACTCAGGCAGATTGCAATTTAGGTTCATTGTGATGTCCCAAAATTAAATCAAAACTAGAGAGTGAGCATGAATAAAATAGGACCAAGTTTATTTGCTGCGTTTTTTACGGTATTAACGGTGCTTGCATAAGGTGAATTTATTAGGCTTCGCATGTAAATGCTCGAAGTAAAACACTGTGCCGCTGGTTGTCCAGATTTCATTCCAGAAATTAAGTTTTTTAGGAAATGTTGTAACTTCCACTACCGAAAATAATTTCTTTCTAAGAAAGAAGTACACAGCCGGTTTGACGATTATGTATCTGACAATGGTGAGCAATCTGTGGCCATTGCTTGAGCATATTACCGAATACTTGGACAAGGAGTCAGAGAGTTGTAAGGAGGTGAGTCATGAAAACTGATTGCACCACAGCTGAAATACAGGGTAACACGGAAAAGGAAGAATTTTGGGAATGGTATTGCCAATTATGGAGCACCCTTAATGCAGAAGAGCGCCAATTAGCTATATCTATTGTGTATGGAGCCAAGACTTTATGCGCTCTCGGTATAGGCGAACTGACCAACGACCAGTTCACCACCATGGTCGGAGAAGTCAGAAAGAGTGATAAAGGTTTTATGGCATACATTGTGGAGTACCTGGAAACCCGCAAAGGCGCCATAATCCAGCCAAATTAGCAATAAGCATTGTTATTCTACCCAGGCCTACCTCTTTGGTGGGCCTATTGTCAATCTGACCCGATTGACGAATTACCCGCAACTAGTAAGGGCGTTAGAGGCCCTACGTCACTAGCAATAGACTATACTCATAGTAGGTCGACTGGAGAACCCGATGCCCGAGTACCGTCCGCGGGTATGGTTATGTTGCGGATGTGGAAACGGAGGATTTTCTGGCCGGCCGCTTTTTTGTGGGGCTACTTTTTTATTAAGCACATCACCACTGTCCGGTTAACTTAGGTCGTATTTGATGTAAGTGCATGAATATATTGCCTTTTTTGTCTATTTTTGGTGGTGTCGACTTGAACTCAGACACGCTTTCAAGCGATCTTCCAGTAGGAAACTTCTGGAGAGATCGCCATGTATACCGGCAAAACCCTATTCGCACAGCTGATGGATTTCCTACCTTGGACGACGTTCTTTCGAATCGTCACCCGTTATGGCGGCAATCATCGAGTCCGTACGCTCCCTTGCGCCGAACATTTTCGCGTCCTGGCGTTTGCGCAACTGACTTTTCGGGAAAGTTTGCGCGATATCGAAGCCTGTCTCTCGGCACAATCGGCCAAGCTGTACCATATGGGTATTCGTTCTCCGATCAAACGTTCCACGCTGGCCGACGCCAACGAGCGAAGAGACTGGCGCATCTACGCCGAATTTGCATGACTGAGTTTCAGCGGAGCTGATTTAATACGAACAGTGGGGTGTAAAAAGCGCAAGCACAATGATTAAGAGAACGATGACGACGATGCCGATTGAATCAAATTAATCAATTTAGTTGTGGTGAAACCCCCTCAGGATAGTGGAGAAGTTGTCGCCAATGGCGAAGCATACTGCTGATGAAATCAAATTGTTAGTTGAAGTCCTGAAGCGCTTTCCGGAAGGCGCTCGGATTGAAGAAATCGATGAACATACTGGTTTGGGCTTGCAGCGGCGTACCTTGCAGCGGCGCTTGTTAAAACTGAAGGAAAACTCTTGCCAGATCACCTGCGCACTTTTTCAAGGTCCATGTTTAAGCTTCCTGTGCTTCTTGATTGCTCCCAGAGATTAGATGGTCGCAAGTATGCGACGCTGCTGTAAGTGGTCGATCTCTTAATCCTTTGTAGGATATGTCTCACATGGGATATTCATAAATGGCGGAGGTGGAGGGATTAGAGTCCTCAACAGGAGGTAACAGAGTGGAGGGAATGACCCAGCACTACCAGGGCGGGCACGCGATTTAGTGGGCAACACGTGAGAATATGGTCGTGGAACCTGTAACAGGTGGAGTTATTCAGCAACGATCGAGACTAATGTTAGCATTAACCTCACCGGATATAATGTGTCTTTGAACGTCTCCGTTGTCGGTATAGTGATGATAGCGGGCATAGTAGATCCTCAGTCAACCTCATGTGCCGTCAGAAACATTGCCTTTCCCAATGCCGTGAAGAAATCTTGGTATGGCTCTGGATCTTCAATCGCCTTGAGGTTAAATTGCGCATTGGCTCGAATTAATAATTGCTTTTCACCGCGAGGACGAACGGTCACAGTTATTCTCAGATTATAACCAGCTAGTTTTGTGCCACTGATCGAACCAAGGGTTTCATCAGCTTTATCCACTACAAACCCCAAGTCTTGCAGAGTAGAAATGATGGTGCGCAGTGTCTTATTTTTGTCGGTTGTATCAAAAACTCCTGATATATTTTCGGGTCGTCTATCCCTTCATTATTCGTTATTTGACCTGCAGTATTCCATATGGATCGTTGGAATGTTACACGCACGAGGTAATTGTTCTCTTTATGCTCTAGAGATGGTCTTACTACCAATGAGATTCGAAGTTTTTGTTCCTTATCAATGTGTTGGGGATCGCCAGATAAAGCTATCATTAAAACAGCCGCAATAACTTGCCCAGGGTTTACAGCGGATCTTGCTTTTGAGCCCACAATCACCCCTAGTTTGGTTTCACTCTCATCGATATTGAACCCCAGATCTTGAATGACACCGGCAGATGCCGACAGCAAATCTGATTCGGAGATACCTTCAAATCGCCTGGTTTGTAACTGTCTCTGCTCTAGTGATTCAGGACTAAGTTTCAATATATCTTTAGGGACGGTCTGGCACCCAGCTAGAACAAATATAAAAGACACAATAAGGATAGGCAGTATTTGTCTGAGCGTGCTCATAGATTTACTTCATTAAAAGCGAGATGTATGATACGCAAAATCGCGAACTAAACCATCTTTGTCGAACTTGATGATTATAGTGATCGTCCGCTGGGAACGCGAAGCGGCTCCAGTTTTTTTACTGTACGTGGGTACAGCTGCGGCGGCGACAGAGCTATTAACTCCGAGAATTAACGCCAATACGCCGCCCTCGCTTTTGGAATATACACTGTCAGTGGAAAATTTGTCATAAATCCAGACTTCTCTCCTTTCTTCGTCAGTGGTGACTACATTGGGTGATCCGAGGATAGTAGCAACTTGTGCTCCACTCATACCTACTCGTATCTCCTTTTGGACCTTTCCAACAGTCACTCGATCCGTAGAATTATCTTGGACACTGGTTCTATGTTCTGCGGCAGTCATGCAACCTGATAAAAAGATGAGGCTGCAAAACAGTGACGTTATTAATTTCATTTTAAACACTCCTGTGTCTTGGTTATGACGACAACAAATAACTCAAAATTCTATAGGCGGTTCAGCGTAGTAGGTTGTCGGACTGATACCCGAAGTACTCGCTTCGCTCGCGGGGCAGGCCCAGTCCAACCTACAAGTCCGACCTACAAGTCCGACCTACAGAGTTTCTGGATGGCACTAGATTAATACCACAGATGGTTTTAGATTGTTCTGTCTTAAAACACATGCCACTTATTGCAAAAACAAATAGTTGCAATGACACCTCAAGAGAGGTGGAGGATCTGATGATTACAGTGTAGCACTGAAGGAAGGTTGACCACGTCAGTAAATAATAGTGTGGACCTTTAGACGCCGCCCTCTGCCTGTGTTGACTTTAACCTGCCGATGGCGACAGGCAAGCCCTGGGCTTGGCTTACAGCGGTGTCCACCTTCTGCCAATCAATGAATGCGGGTCTTGCCGACGTCGCCCTGATAATACTGTTTATCAGGCGGCTTGCTCTGTTAGCATCTTCTGATCCATAGCGGTCCGGGTGGACTTCCAAAAACAAGGTGTCCTTATGCCACCCGGCCTTGAATGGTTGATTGACGATGTTGACCGATGTATCCAGGCTTACCCTGTGGTAAAGCACTTCAATGTCCTCTGGGTATAAACGCACACAACCGTTACTGACATACATGCCAACGCCAAATGGCTTATTTGTCCCGTGCATTAGATACCCCGGTAATGACAGGCGCAGTGCAAAGTCACCGAGTGGATTGTCGGGGCCGGGAGGAATACGCGACGGAAAGTCCGGGTTTTGTGTCTGATATTCACGCAATAGGCGCTGAGGAATGATCCAGGTGGGCTTTTGGCGTTTTTCCACTACCCGTGTTTGGCCGAGCGGTGTTTTCGCGCTCAGCCTGCCGAGACCAACAGGATAAGTTTCCACGTGTCTGGCTTCACCTGGTTTTACAGGTGGATAATAGTAGAGGCGCAATTCAGCCAAGTTCAGAACAATCCCCCGGCGCGGTGCATCGGGCAGAATATAATGCGATGGTATTTTTACCGCTGTTCCCTCGCCGGGCAACAATATGTCCACTGAGCGGTTGGCAATTTTGATCTCTTCATAGCCCAGATTGTAAGCACGCGCAATTTCCGGCAACGTGTCCTCCCAGCGGCTCGAGATTACAAGTGAATTCCCTACCAGAGACTGATCCGCTGAGGGAAGGTCGTATATGTTCCCTGCGCTAGCTAAAGAGATGGTCAAATTTGCCCAAAATAGCAGTAAACACACACATCTTCTTTTTGTCAGTGCTAACATTCGAAGTACAGCTCCAGTGAGGCTAATCGAGTTTAATTATCCTGGAGTCACTCAGTGTCCATAGCGTGATCGCATTGATCTGTTCTGAAGATATTTATAGCACAATATTCAAAAAATTAGTGATTTTGAGGTGATGTGGCAAGCCTTTTCGGGACAACATTTCAGGCTCAGACAACGTCAGCATCTTCAATCACCTTGCGAAACTCACTTTTGCGGCTGATGACAAAATCTTTGGCGTAAATAACGCTTTCAACAAAATCGATCACGTTGCGTTGCAATCGGGTGCGATTCAGCTTATTGATGCGAGCAATGCCGCCGGGGCTGAGAACATTGACTTCGATCAGCTTGCCGCCGATGACATCGATACCGGTAAAGTAGAGGCCGTCGCGCACCAGCTTAGGGCCTATGTAGCGGCAAAGTTTCTTCTCATGTTTGGTCAGCTGATGTTTAACCACGGTGCCGCCGGCGTGCACATTGGATCGCACGTCACCCTTAGCCGGTACACGGCGCATGGCGCCTATGGGTTCGCCGTTGAGCATCAGAATGCGGATATCGCCCTCTTCGGCTCCATGCACATATTCCTGCAAAATCACATAGTTGCCACTTTGGCTAGAATCGCCACCGATATAGAAGTCCAACAGGGAGCGAACATTGTCCCGTGCGCTTTGTTCCAGCACAATCACGCCGCGACCGCCGTAACCCGCCAGCGGTTTGAGTATCATTTTTTCGCTGTCGGATTCACGAATAATGCGCTCCAGATAATCCCGGTTCTTTGACACATAGGTGGTGGGGATAAACTCGTTGTGTGCATCGTGGAAGGACGAGGTATAGAGCTTGTTATTGGCAACCCGCAGGCCATCGATATCATTCATGATGAAAGTATCGCCACGGACGGAGTCGAGGAAATTCAGCGCCAGGTTATCCAGCGGCGGGTTGTCACGCATAATGATCGCGTCAAATCCCGACAGCGGTAATTGGGCACGCCGAAATTCAACCTGGCGGTGAAAGGTGACCATGTTGGGGCCGATTTTGTTGCGGCGTACAATGACATCGCAAAAGGCGCTGGCCACACTGCCCCGGATTGTCAAGTTGCTGGTGGAAGTCACGGCAACGGTGTGACCCCGCGAGACGGCTTCGTGGATCAGCCGAATGGTGCTGTCTGTCTCGGGGGTAACTCGATTCCAGGGGTACATAATAAAGCACAGTTTCATCGCTAGTCCGGCTGTCAATTACTATCCAAGGGCCATCTGTAGCGCCCATCCTTAATGTTGGCGGCAGATATATCGGGTTTAGAGAAACGAGTACATTGATATTTATTTTTGGTGTCGACAAATATTATTGATTGATTGTGGGCCCCCGAATTGGAGGCCAGCGCGGCTGGTTTTGACTGAATAAATTAATAAATTTTATGGCGTCGACAAAAAAGATTTGTCAAAAAGGGCGGGTTGTCTAAGATCAGAAGGTCTGTAATGCAGTAATTCCTAACGTATGTCCTGACTGTAGGGGTGGGCCTGGGTATTGAGATAGTAGTTGGCGATTTTCTCCAGGGCGGTGACATAAGCCGCAGTGCGAAGGTCTGAAATGGCATCTCTAGACAACCACAATTCTCGAATATTCCGGTAGGCGCTGCTCATGGTATCTTCCAGCCCGGAACGGATCAGATCCAGTTCGTGGGCTCCGATATTGACCTTGTGTTTCAGCGCCGGGGGGACGGTTTTCCCCGTCATGCTTTCTACAAGTTCAATGATCCGATGAGCACGCATCTCATCTAGACGCCGGTCCATACGCCCAAAGCGGATATGGGAAAGGTTTTTGATCCATTCGAAATAGGAAACGGTAACGCCCCCGGCATTCAGGTAAATATCGGGCACTATCAGCTTTCCTTTGGCCGCCAAAATCCCATCAGCCTCGAAGGTGATGGGGCCATTGGCAGCCTCGGCAATCAGTGCTGCCTGAATACGGTCAGCATTGTGGACGGTGATCTGGTTTTCCAACGCGGCCGGAATCAGGATATCACACTCAGCCTCCAGTACCTTGTCTCCGTCGATCGTAAAGCTTCCTCCCGGAAAGGTCGCAAGCGTACCGCCGCCATCTTTATGGCTTTTCAGTGCGCCGATATCCAGCCCCTTGGTATTGGTAGTCGCACCTTCCCGTTCGATCACAGCAATGACTTTGACACCGTCCTCCTCGGATAAAAACCTGGCGCAATGATACCCGACATTGCCGAAACCCTGGATGATGGCTCGCTTACCCTCAAGGCCTCCTGTCAGCCCCGCTTTTTTCACATCTTCAGGGTGTTGGAATAACTCTCGCAGCCCGTACTGGATGCCCCGCCCAGTGGCTTCCAAGCGCCCAACGATACCACCGTGATTTTCCGGCTTGCCGGTGACACAGGCAATGGCATTGATATCGTGAGGGTAGGCTTCCTGAAAGGCGTCTGCGATCCAGGCCATTTCCCGTGGACCGGTGCCGACATCGGGGGCCGGTACGTTCTGACTGGGGGATATAAACCCTTTTGTGCTAAGTTCTTTGGCAAAGCGGCGTGTAATCTTTTGCAACTCTTCCTCTGTATATGCTTTGGGGTCGATACAGAGCCCACCCTTGGCGCCGCCGAAAGGTACGTCCATCACCGCACACTTGTAGGTCATCAAGGCAGCCAGTGCCTCTATTTCGTCCTGGTCCACGACTGAAGCAAAACGAATTCCCCCCTTGGCAGGCAGCCTGTGATTGCTGTGAGTGGCCCGCCACCCGGTAAATACATGGTATTCCCCTCGTATAAACACTTCAAAGCGGGCCTGGTAGACCGAGTTGCAAAGTTTGATCTGGGCGGCCAATCCCGGGGGGAGGTGGAGTGTGTTGGCCGCGCGGTCGAACATCCGATTGACACTGGCCAGGAAAGTATTGTTCATGAGCGAATTTCAGAAGCTGTTTGTCGGCGAACAGGCGTTATAGGATAAGCCTAGTGAGAGAATAGCAAATGGCTAGGTCTGTTAGGCGAAAACTAAACTATTTTTATAATCAAAGGTGATTTTATTTCTAAATCGAATAAATAAAGCCGCTGTAATCAAAAGTAATGCTTTTCATGAAGCGAATTTGGATTTACCTTCTTCCACTAACACTCAAGCAAGGGTCTTTTGGAGATGGGTGAGGTTACAGATTCGGTTGATAGTGGGGCGCTGGAACCAGTGGTGGTGAGCGTGGATGAAAAGCTTCAGAGCCTGGTTGAAAATGTTGAGATTCTGGAGTTTGTGAACCCCGTAAACCTCGAGCAGGAGAAACAGGCCTTTTTTGCGTCGAACTATTCCCGTAACCCCGAGTTTCAATACAAAGATCACAGTATCAACGCCTATGTGTTCAAGGAAAATCTGTACCGGTTGCCAGTAGACGATATTCAGGATTCAGATCTGCAATTGCTCTACCGGCAGGTGGTCGACTCTTATGCCGACAAGGCCGAACAGCTATCCTCGATCGGAAGCCGTCAGTTTCTCTACAATTGTCTGCGCTATTACGGTGAACCTGCTCCCACAGATCTGGCCAATGCTCAGTTTATTCTGCATGCTCCGGCCATAGACATAAAAGCTGGGGATGACACAGTCGTGGGGGAAACTGCGCATACGGCCCAAGTGTTCCCGGCGAGGGAGGTCAAAGACGCGTTTATACAGGCGTTAAGTCACTACGGATTTCAGTGCCCAGTGGAGATTACCCCCAATATGGTGGCGGGGGCGATGGTGTCCAAAGGCCGCATTCTTATTAATAGCGAAATCCAGGTCAATCGGCTGCAGCTGGAGGCGCTCATCCACCACGAACTCGGGGTGCATATGGTGACCACCATGAATGCCAGGGAGCAGCCACTGCGGCTGCTGCGCAGCGGGCTGCCGCTAAATACCCTGACCCAGGAAGGGCTGGCCATTTTGAGCGAATATTTTTCCGGCAATTTGGATGTGGAGCGACTGCGGATTTTGGCGCTGCGGGTGATTGCGGTCAAAATGCTGGTGGACGGTAACGACTTTCGCAGAACGTTTTTAGCCCTGCTGGAAGACCACGGGTTGGATCGCGAGCGCGCCTTTAAATTGGCCGCTCGCGTCTATCGGGGCGGTGGTTTTACCAAGGATCATCTCTACTTGCGGGGATTCCGCGATGCCCTGGCATTCTACCTGAATGGCGGTAACCTCAAAAACCTGCTGGTGGGAAAAACCACGTTCAATAGCAGCGATATTATTAACCGCCTGATCGACCGAGGGTTGATCAAATCGCCGAAACACATTACGCGGGCGTTTGAAAGCCCGCGGTTAAACAATCCGGTGCTCAATTACCTGATTTCGGCCATCAGGTAATCGAGATGCGGGTGAATTAGTCGTTAAAGAACGGCCATTTCCTTGTTGTTAAACTTGCGTTTGTAGAACTCCATATACTTCACCTTGCGTTCAAGAGCATCCAAAACCGGGGTGCAAAAGTTGACTTTTTCAAAGGTTTGAGCACTGCCCAAACCTCCGGGGCTAAAAACGTTAATTTCCATCAACTTGTCACCGACGATGTCCAGCCCCACCAGGAACATGCCGTCCTGGACCAGTTTGGGGCGCACAATCTCGGCAATGCGAAGTTCGGTATCGCCAATGATCGTGCGGGCTTTTTTGCCGCCGGCATGGATATTGCTCCGCATATCGTCGCCCGTGCGCACGCGTCGAAAGGCTGCGTAGCGGCCGCGGTAGCGCAGTGGCTGACCGTTCATCAGGAACAGGCGGATATCCCCCTGTTCGGCGGCCTTCAGGTATTCCTGAGCGATGACATAGCCGTCGCGGATCACTGCATCTATCATCTGGTTCAAGTTGGGCAGCTGCTCCTTGCGGATCATAAACACATTGGTGCCCCCCGAACCCTGCAGGGGTTTGATGACAATATTGCCGAATTCATTGGCAAAGCTGCGAATATCCTCGCGGCTGCGAGTGATCAATGTCTGTGGTCGCACCTCTTCCGGGAACTGCTGGAAGTACATCTTGTTCATGGCGGCGCTCAATCCGCTAGGGTCATTGACCACCACCACGCCCTCCTGCAGCGCCACTCGCGTAAACAGCAGTCCCGCCTGTTGCGCCCAGGCCCGGGATCCCGGTTCGGTGGAGGGGTCGTTGCGCAGCATCACGATATCCAGATCGCCAATGGCAATGCGCTCTTTGCCGGCTTTTTCGCTGTTCAGATCCTTGAGGTAGCTGGCCAGTTGTTTGTATTTGCGTTTGGGGGGCGTTACGGCGCGGGCGCGAATCTTCTCGTCGGGGTCATAGGCAAAGTCCTCCGGTGTGATGTAGTAGACATCGTGACCCCGGTTGTGGGCGTACATGGACAGACGCGTGGTGGTATAGGCGGGTTCTTCGGTATTCAGGTTATTGATATAGAAGGCGATTTTGATGGACTCGCGTCGTCGCTCGGAGGTGGCTTCTGTCAGCTTGATATCGGAGGCGGTCTCGATTTCCGGGATCAGGTTTTCTGGCTCCAGCGGTTCGATAGGGCCTTCTTCCGGTAACAGGATTTCTTCAGGAGCATCATCGACAGGTTTTTCGGGATCTTTGGCCATAATCGTTCTCACTTGTTGGGGGTGGTGACTAAATCGATGGGTGACAAGCCGCGTCTTAAGTACTTTAACCGCTTGAGTGCGGCTCGACTATTCATATAGGAAGGTGTCAGTTTGGCGGGCGCCAGCACTCTGCGATGTAACAGTTCGCGGATAAAGGGGATATGTTCCAAAGCAAACTTCCCGGTAAACAGCAGGTTCAAATCGCCGTCATCGGCCAGGTAGTTGAGCAGTCGTATCAATCCTCGCAAATAGATGGCATCCTTGACGAGTCCACCACCGCGAAAAATCCGTACCGTGATACCAAAGGCAGTCCGCTGTTCGAAGTCATGGTTTTCTACCAGGCGTCGGTAGGTCTCGATAAAGTCGGCGCCCTCGTCGATATAACGCGCTGCCACCACTCGCCCCGCCAACAGCCGCAGACGGGAACGGTTCAGTTGACCCACCAGATACTCGGCCAAAACGGCCAGGCCCTCCTGCAGTTCGTCATAGCCGTTGAGCCCAGCGGCCAACAGCTGGAATGGTTGTTGCCGTCCGTTCAGGTAGGTGAGTACATGGGTGCCCACTTCGTGTTGAATCAACGCTTCGATGCGATTTTTGGGGACTCGCACAGACGCGCCCACCAAGACATTACCCTGGCTGCACATCAGGCTGGAAACCTCGTCGGTAATGGTGACGCTGGAGGTCACAGCGTCTGGGCAGAGGCTGCGAAACTTGTCGAGTTCTGCTTGGGCGCGCTTGGCAAAAAACGTTGCCGAATGGCGTCCGCTGAAGGTTTCGTCACGGCTGCGACCCGGGAAACTGTCGAGGATATTCAACGCCGCATTCATCAGGGGAGTATCTACTCTCCCGTACTGTTGAAAGCTGCTCAACAGAAAGCTCTCCGTCCCCCGCTCACTGAGCATAGTCAGCTCCCGATCCAGTTCCGAGCGTTTGCGGCGGAAGATGTAACCCAGCGTTGGGTCAGACACACGGTTGAGATTGATGCTGTAGAGCGCTTTTTTTAGCTCTGCCGGATCAATGGGCAAGGGGCGATAGTGCAGCACCGGGGGGCGATTACAGCCCTGTTTCTTAAATGTGTGCCAGCTGGCCAGGGTGTTGATGGGCGTTGCCAACAGCAGGAAATCATAGGCAGAACCGATGGCGGCCAGTTTGTGGTCGATTTCCCACACAGCTTTGGTGACTGCGCGGGGGCCCAACGCGTGATAGTGGGGTGGCCGTTGGCGGGTATTACTGCGGGTGAATTCGAAAAAAGTCTGCCGGAGCGCCGTTGACAGGCCTCGATGCAAACCGCGAAACACCAGGGGAAAGGCTTCACCAGTTTCCAGGTTGCGGTAGATCGGTTGTACCGATAAACCCAACGAGAAACAGTTCATCGCCAGCAGCTGTGATTTGGGTAACAGAGGGTACAGGCCCGCAGGATGGGTCATACGGGTGTAGTGGATGGTTGCGCGGGCCTGCTTCTTCAGGACTCGAATTCTCTTCAAGGCCGATTGCAGCATTTCACCGGTGGAGATCAGCTCGCCACTGGTATCGGCAAAGAGTTCAAATTCCGGCCGCACCGCCTCCGGGTCGACGGTTTCATCTGCTTCGACCTCGGCCCCGGCCCAAAGCTCAAACAGCAAGAAAGCGCCAAACGAGCGGCTCTGGGTGGCAACGATCTGTGCCAGCAGGGCTCTGTACCTGGATCTGTACTTGCTGGCCGGCATAACCAGGTAGGCCGCCTCACTACGGACCAATCGAACTGTTAGAGGATCTTCCTGGTTGGCGGGTCTGCGGTAGATGCACAGGAACGGCAGCTGACGGTCGATGCGTAAAAAACCCTCACCGGGCAGGGGCCTCTGTACCCGTTTGTTGGTGGCGACCCGTGAGCAGATGTCATCGATAAATGCTTGATCGAACTCGGCTTTAGGTCGATGTCGTATATCCACATCCAATTCTCCGTAATTGGGCTTGTGCGTTGGTGCGTACTCACCAACAAGCGCTGGCGCTTGCCTTTGGTAAGTATAGTTCACTGATTACTGGCATGATCTTGAGTGAGCATTGTCCAGACTTAATCTAGCTTTAAGGTTACAGGTGGGGTTGGATGTTAATGTGCGGGGGTTGGCGCTGGCACCGAAGCTGTTTGATCGAATTGAAGCCCTTGAACAAGGGATGCGGGTGCCGCAGCAAGAAATGTGTATGTCGGCTATGGTAATAAAGATGGAACAGGAAGAATGTAGACTTGGTAAAAAAACGCTGAAAACCTGCGTCGGCTGGCGCGAGTGGGTGCACCTGCCGGACTTGGGGTTGGATCCTATCAAAGCCAAGGTTGATACCGGGGCCAAAACCTGCGCCCTGCACGCTTATTATGTGGAGCCGTTTGACAAGGGCGGCCAGCCCTGGGTGCGTTTTGGCATGCACCCCCGGCAGGGTGACACCGAATACACGGTGGCGTGCGAAGCGCTTCTGGTTGACTGCCGCGATGTTACCGATTCGGGTGGACATACCGAGCAGCGCTATGTTATTCAGACCCGGGTGCAAGCGGGTGAATTGCAATTCGAGGCGGAATTCACCCTGACCAATCGCGACTCTATGCGCTTTCGCATGCTGCTGGGGCGCAACGCACTCAATCATCGGTTTGTGGTCGACCCGGCGGAATCCTACCTGCTCGGCAACAGCCCTGCGCCTATGACTGAATAAATACAAGAGGGATACGAATGAAAATAGCGATACTGTCGAGGAGTAAAAAACTCTATTCCACCAAACGCCTGGTGCAGGCCGGCAAGGAGCGCGGTCACGAGATGCATGTGATCGATACCCTTAACTGCTATATGGACATCACCTCTACCAAGCCGGCGGTGTGGTATAAGGGTAAGAAACTGCAGGGGTTCGACGCGGTGATTCCACGTGTTGGCGCCTCTATCACCAACTACGGTACAGCGGTGATTCGACAGTTCGAAATGATGGGGGTCTACTGCCTGACCGAATCCAATGCCTTGGGGCGCTCCCGCGACAAGCTGCGGGCATTACAGCTGTTGTCGCGCAAAGATATCGGTATGCCGACCACCGGTTTTGCCCACAGTCTCGCCAACACCAAAGACCTGATCAAGCTGGTGGGCGGTGCGCCGCTGGTGATCAAATTGTCTGAAGGCACGCAGGGGCGTGGGGTGGTTCTGGCCGAGACCGCCAAGGCGGCCGAAAGTGTGATTGATGCCTTCCGTGAACTGGAGGCGGACTTTTTGGTACAGGAGTTTATCAAGGAAGCCGGTGGCAGCGATGTGCGCTGCCTGGTGATCGGTAACAAGGTGGTGGCGGCGATGGAAAGGACGGCGCAGGCCGGCGAGTTCCGCTCCAATCTGCATCGCGGTGGCACTGCGGTGCTCACAAAATTGACACCCAAAGAGCGCAAAACCGCCGTCACAGCCGCCCAGACCCTGGGCTTGAATGTGTCCGGGGTGGATATTTTGCGCTCCGGGCGCGGTCCACTGGTGATGGAGGTGAACTCCTCACCGGGGCTTGAGGGCATTGAAACCGCGACGGGCAAAGACGTGGCCGCAGCGATTATCCATTACCTCGAAGAGCATGCGAAACCCAACCGCACTCGCACCCGCGGTAAAGGTTAAGACATACGGGACCTATGGGTCGTTAAAGGTAGACGCAAAGGGGAGGCAAAGATAATGGAAGAGAAGAGTTTTTGGACCGCGCTCGCGGACCCCCTCTTGGCAATCGGACTGAAGCTGGCGGACTACCTGCCTAACCTGATCGGGGCGCTGGCCCTGTTTTTGGGCGGTTGGTTGCTGGCCCGGTTGTTGCGCGGGCTCACTGCACGCTTTATCGACGGCAGTTTTCCGCTTATTCAAAAGCTCAGCCGCCGCTCCACGGAGTCGACAGGGGTACTGCAGCGACGCATCCGCGTGTTATTTGTTAATTTGGTGTTTTGGACGGTGCTACTGGTCTTTACCGGCGCTGCACTAGAGGTGCTGGAGATTGACCTGTTCTCCCTGTGGTTAAGCAATGCCGTAGCCTATCTGCCAAACCTGATTGCCGGTGTGTTGATTGTTTTTGCCGGTTTTATATTAGGGGGCATGGCACAACAACTGGTTGCTCAGGCGGCGGACACGCTGGAATTGGGATCGGCGAATGTGCTGGGGCGTACTGCCCAGGTGATCGCGATACTATTGGGTCTGGTGATTGGTATCAATCAGGTGGGTATTGATGTCTCCCTGTTATCCAATGTGATTACCGTGCTCCTGCTAACCTCTCTGGGCGGTTTGGCTATTACTATCGCACTGAGCAGCCGACAGCAGGTGAGCAACTACCTGGCTGCCAACTATGTGCGCAAGCTTTATCAGGTGGACGATCGTGTCAAAATCGACCAACAGGAGGGCCGCATTCTGGAAATCGGCGATTGGTGTGTTCTGCTAGAGACCAGTGACGGGGACCTCTCCGTGCCGGCCAGCCGCTTTCTGGAAAGTAACTGTCTGAAGCTTGCCGGAGAGGTCGACCGTGAAAAGTCATAACCACCTGGCCAAACAATTTCTCGCCAGCAAACCGGCCGAAGCGGCCCGGGTACTTGAAGAATTGTCGGAGTTGGAAGCTGCGGCGCTGTTGACCCGCGTTCCGGCTCGATTGGCAGGTCCGGTATTAAATGAGATGTTGCCCCCTAACGCGGCTGCTATAGCGTCACAGTTAGCACCTGACAAATTCGAAGCACTGCTGCCGTTGCTGTCCAATATCTGTGCGGCGGCCCTATTGCGCGCTATGCCATCAGCCAAACGATCACGTCACTTGCGACAATTGCCCCGTCTGCGGGCCAAAATGCTGCAACTGATGTTAAACCATGCCGCTACCAGTGTCGGGGCCTGGATGGACACCCACGTCTTTACCTTGCCCGAAAGCAGTGTAGTTGCTCAGGCGTTTAACCGCGTTCGACGGACCAACCAGGTCCTCGGGCAAAAAATCTACGTGTTGGATCGGGAGCACCGACTGATTGGTGAAGTAGGATTGCCGCTTATACTGCAACAGCCCGAAGAAGTGGCGATAGCGACCTTGATGCAGCCTGTCAGTGATGCGCTGCGCGCCCGGGCATCACTGACATCGGTGGTGGATCATGTTGGCTGGCGCGAAAACATTACCTTGCCGGTGGTGGATCACCAGCGGGTATTTATAGGCCTGTTGTCTCGCACGACTTTGGATCGGGCCTTGGCTTCGCAAGCGGCACAAATGCAAAGCTCTCCAGCGCCCACAAGCGATGGCTTAGGGAGAGTCATCTGGTTGACACTGCTGGGGGCCTGCCAGGTTGGCGCCAGTGTTGTCGCAACGGATAAAACCTATGATTAACGAACAGCCCCTAAGAATCAGTCCGGCAGTCGCTGTTGAAGCGCTTAACAAGCGTTTTTTACTGGATTTTCCGGCAGAGGCCGCCAAGAGCCTGGAAGCCTTTCCCCGCCGTGAAGCGGCCCAATTGTTATCGGCGCAACCCACCCACGTGCTCATCTCTCTCTGGCGATTTTTAACGCCTGAGGCAGGCGATCAGTTGCTGCCGTTGTTACAGGAAAACCCCCTGCGCTCATTGCTAACGGAATGGGAGCCCGTGCATGCTGCCGCCACGCTGAGTCGCCTGGAGGAGTCCCAGCGTAGCCGTTGCCTAGCACTGTTGCCCGCCGACCATGTCGAAGAACTGGAGGGCTTGCTGACTTACCCAACGGGCACGGCCGGGCGGGTGATGGATACCCGGGTGTTACGTTTTTATCGCGATCAAACTGTCTCCGCCGCCCTGGCGCAGATGAGGCGGAGGAGGGGGGCGGCCATTCGGCAATTGTTGATTGTCGATGAGGAAAACCATCTGGAAGCTGTGGTGGACATTCAGGCGGTGGCCCTGGCCAACGGGCGAACTACCCTCGATAGCCTGGCCACCCCGGTGCGGGCTACGGTCTCTCCGTTTGACAGCCGGGAGCAGGTGGCTGACAACATCAAGCGCTATGCTCTGGAAATCTTGCCGGTCGTGGATGTCAATAATCGCTTGTTGGGCGTGATCCGCCATGACGCCCTGCTAAAAACTCTGCAGGAAGATGTGGCAGCGGATATTCAAACCATGGTGGGGGTGAGCAAGGACGAACGGGCACTGTCGCCGGCCCTGTTTTCCGTACGCAAACGGCTGCCGTGGATGGAGATCAATCTTTTGACGGCTTTTCTTGCCGCTTCCGTGGTGGGTCTGTTTGAAGACACTATCGCCAAATTTACCGCGCTGGCGGTGTTGCTGCCGGTGGTGGCCGGGCAATCGGGTAACGCCGGTGCCCAGGCGCAGGCAGTGACCATGCGCGGGTTAGCTTTGCGGGAAATAACCCTCAGCCACGCCCTGCGAGTTGTGTTCAAGGAGATCCGTGTGGGGCTGATCAACGGCATCGCGATTGCCTTGACCACTGCCGTCGGTGTTTATTTCTGGAGTGGGAGTATAGGCCTGGCTGCCGTCATTGCTATCGCCATGGTGTTGTCCATGGTGGCGGCGGGCACAGCGGGTGCGCTAGTGCCCATTACGCTCACTCGCCTGGGGCAAGATCCGGCACAAGCGTCATCAATTATACTCACCACGGTTACCGATATCGTGGGGTTCTTTTCGTTTTTAGGTATCGCAACCCTGATGGCGGCGTTCTTGTAGTGCCGGTTTGGTCCGGCGTGCAATGCCGCGCAATAAGCGGCCGAGAATATCCGAACCGGTGATAATCTGTTTTTCCCGGGCCCACAGTAAAATCACGTCGTGCTGCAGCAGATCGTCGTGCAGCAGCTCTTCGTTCATGGTGAGCTGGTTGATAACATCACCCAGCGGAATCGAAGAGTCGCTGACCACAATGGGTTGGTGGCAATATCGATGGGGATCGGGGGGCTCGTCAGCCACCAGTGTTTCGCGCAGGTAGGCATCGGCATTCATCACCAGTTTGGGCACACCCTGCGCATCGGTAAAAATAACCCATTTTTTGTTGGTGCGGGTTATCAGGGAAAAAAATTCGTTTTCAGGGTCGCGTTCCAGCGGCGGAAACTGGAGCTGCCCATTTTTTTGTGGCAAGGCGATAATGCTGTCGGGGTGGATGTTTTGCCCTTCCTCCCCAACCGAAAGGTCGTCAAACGACAAAAAGTTGATAGCGCCAATACCCTCCACATAATCGATTTCTCCGTCCGCACCCTCCATATGAGTCTGGATAAGTTGTTTGATACTCCGCTCTTTCAAGTATTGAATGGTTTCCCGGCCGAGCCACCAGTCGAGCAGTTTGGCGGAGGTTCTGGCGATGGGGTAGAGCAGGCATTGGTAGAAACGCAACACCGGCGTCAGTACCGAGGCCATCCGCAGCGCATTGCGGGAAAAGTAGGCCTGGGGCAGCAATTCCCCGGCCAGGGTGATAAAACAGGTGGAAAACAAAAACGCGGCCACACCGGTGAGCACCGAATTCGATAGTAGGGTCAACAACACGTTAATGCCCACATTGCCCCACAGAATGGTGCTGAGCAGGAAGTTTGAATCGGCGCGCATGGCCAGAACCCGTTGTGCGGCGTGGTTGCCGTGCGCCGTTTCGATTTCCAGCCGCAAACGCGACAAGCTGAAAAAGGCCAGATTAAGGCCCGAAAAGATGGCCGACTGGGAGATGCAGAACACTATTCCCAGCCAGGTTGCAGTTTCAAGCCAAGCGGTATCCATAACGGGCACCTGTATTGAGTGTCTATAAAAACGGCAGCCAAAATAATCCCAACATCAGCAGCAGAAACAAAGACGCCGTCACCTGCCAGCGCCCCAACCACTGTTCGGCGGCGGCCAGGGGCGCCGGCAGGGAGCGCCCCTGCATGACCGCCGCGGATTCCGGTTTGTGTTCCTTGTGCGAGGCGCCTGGCCAAGGGATTTTCTGCAGCAACCATTCAAGCGCCACCAGCACATCCCCCGAGGGGATATTCCATCGACGGGATAGGGCAACCCTGTGTCCAACCAGGTACGTCACGCCGGCGACAAGGGTGCCCAACAGCAGGGGCCAGGTACTGGTATACAGCATCTTGGCGGACCAGAGGCCGGCAAGGTGCGGCCGGGGAAGCAACCAGGCGGCAACCAGTGTCGCGCTGCACAATAACCCCCAGGCAAACCAAAGGCCAACGGCTCCGTTGCCGCTTTTGGGGCCAGGCGGGTGGGAGGCAGCGCCCCCCGCTCTCGATGGCCAAACCAGAAACAGAAATCGGGCCATCAGCAGGGTCGTGGCTACCGAACTCCAGGGCAGAAGTGTCAGCAGCCACTCCTGCCAGGGCCCCTCGAGTGCAGCCAGTTCGGTTTTCAGCCAGCTTTTGGCCAGCATACCACTGGTCAGGGGAGCCCCTGCCAGTGCCAGAGCCGGCAACAGCAACCCTGCGCGCAGCCACCACAAGGCCCTGGCACTGGCATCGCTGTGGCTGACCATACCCACCCCCAGAAACAGCGCGCCCTTGGCCAATCCGTGGTGCAGAGCGTAGGTGGCGACCACGGCCGATAACAGCGGCCAGGCCTGTGGCGTCGCGAGACCCGCGCCGACGCCCAAGCTGATCACGCCCATCTGACTGATGCTGGAGTAGGCCAGCACCGTTTTTGGCCGCTGCTGGGTCACGCCGATGACCGCGCCGTAAAAGATACTCACCAGCCCGACGATCATCAGCAGCTCTGCCCACTGGGGCAAGGGCAACTCGCCCAGTGGCAACAGCCGCAGCCAGCCCAGCAGGCCGGCTTTGATCATCGCGCCAGAGAGCACGGCGCTGGCCGGAGTAGGGGCTACCGGGTGAGCCAGCGGCAGCCAGACGTGCAGCCCGACCAGGCCGGCCTTGATGCCAAATCCCAAAAGCAGCAGCGCTACAATCCAGTCGCGATAGGCCGATGCGGTAATGTTGGTGCGTGCGTCCTTAAAACTAAAGCCGGCGTCGGTACTCACGGCCATCACCAGGGCGGCAAACAGGCTCACCTCACCCACGACTACCAGTAACATATAGATGCGTCCGGCACGCATCGCCTCCTGGCTGCGGTCGTGCACCACAAGGCCGTAGGCGGAGAAACTCATCAGCGCAAAGCCGAAGTAAAATGTGGGCACGTCCCGGGATAGAATCAGTACCAGGTTGCCGCTCAGTGATAGCAGAAACCAGATAAAAAACCGCCACCTCGCCGCCTGCTCGGTGATATAGCCGACACTGTAGAGCCCGGCGGCTAGCCACAAGCCGGCGGAGAAACCCAAAAACAACCGACCGGTACTGTCGAGCCCGAAATGGGCGCCCAGCAGCAACCAGGGCAGCTCCAACTCGGCTGCGGGCAATAGCAGTGCCAGCCCCAGAGCCGGCAGCGCCGCCCAGGGCGCGAGCCGCAGCCCCAGCGGACGCCAGCGCGCAAAGGGCAGTAGTACCAGTGCCAGTAACGGCAGCAACAGGCTGACCAGCAGGCCCAAGGTCGCCACACTCATAGCCCGTACTCCCGCGCGGCGATCAACCGCACCCACGTCAGTGGGCTGATGGAGGATGCCGCCAGCAATCCGGACGTCAATGCCAGCGTTGCGGTGACCAGTGGCGGCAGCAAGAGCGCCCAAGCCGTTTCCCGGCCGCCGCGAAAGAGGCGCTCATGGGGCCAGGCAGAGGGCGGCTGGTCGAACCAGGCGGCGCGCACAATTGGCAGAAAGTAGGCCGCATTGAGCAGTGAGCTGGCGATCAACACACCGAGCACCCAGGGCTGTCCCGACGCCAGGGCGCCGGTGCCCAGGTGCCACTTGCTGATAAAACCCGCCATCGGGGGGGCGCCGATCATGCCCAAAGCGCAGAGGGTAAAGGCAGCGGTGGTCCAGGGCATGCGGCGGCCTATACCGCGCATCTCGCTCACATGGTGGACACCCAGGGTTTCGGCATAGTTGCCGGCGCAGAAAAACAGGGTAATTTTCATTAATCCCTGGTGCACCAGGTGGACGATGCCTCCGATACTGCCAACGGGCCCATAGAGTGACACGCCCAGGGCAATGTAGGACACCTGGCTAACGGTGGAGTAGGCCAGCCGTTTTTTCAGTTCGTCCTGGAACAGGGCCAACGCGGAACCGTAGAGGATGGTAACGCTGGCGATAACCGACAGTGGCGTGAGCAAGCCCAGTTCCCGCACAAACTCGATACCGTAAACATCGTATACCACCCGCACGATACCGAACGCGCCTGCTTTGACCACAGCCACCGCGTGCAAAAGTGCGCTGACCGGTGCCGGCGCGATCATGGCCTGAGGCAACCAGCCATGCAAGGGTACCAGGGCGGCTTTGACACCCAACCCGGCGATCAGCAGCGCAAATATCCAGCTCAAGGTCTCCCGGTCCAGATCGGAACGGCTGGCCAGCAACCCGGTCTCGGTAAAATCCAGTGGCCCGGCCAGGGCCCGCAACCAGGCGGTGGCGGCCAGCAACAACGCGCCGCCGAGCAGCGTATAGGTCAGGTAGATGCGCCCACCGCGCAGGGCCTCGGGGGTCCCGCGGTGGACCACCAGGGGATAGGTGGCCAGGGTCAGCAATTCATAGAAGAACACAAAGGTCAGCATATTGCCGGCCATGGCAATACCAATTGTGGCGCTGACGCAGAGATTAAAAAAGCCAAAAAAACGGCTGCGGTGTGGCACCCCCTCCAAATAACCTATTGCGTACAGCGTGGTCACAAACCACAGCACTGTGGACAGAGTGGCGAACAGCACCGACAGGGCATCGGCGTGCAGCACCAGCTCCACTCCCGGTGCCAGGGTGAGTCGGGATTCGTATTCAATGCCCTGAAAGACACCACCGATCAGCACGCCGATAAGTGCCAGTTTCAAACCTGCCCCGCCCAGGTTGAGCCAGGTGCGGACCCGGTGGCGTTGCTCGCCCAGCAGAAATATCACCAGCGCCGGTACCAGTGAACTGAGCAAGATGAACAGGGGCAGCAGGGCCGTGTTCACGGCGATGCTTCCATCAGTGTCAACTCACCGGGAACGTCACCGACGGCCAGCAGTGCCAGGGGGGGCGCCGAGAAGACGCCGAGCAGCAGGGCCGCTGCGGCCAGGCTCAGGGCGGCCCACTCCATCAGCGGGGGCGGTTGGCGACCTGTGGCCGGCGGCTGGGGGAAGACCGTTGCCTCGGCCTCGCGGTTGCGAAAGGCGTGCAGCAGCACACGAAAGGAATAGGCCGCAGCCAGCACGCCGCCCACCAGTAGGAGCAGCACCCACCACCACTGACCACTGACAAACGCGGCGTTGAGTAGTAACCACTTGCCCAGGAAGCCACCGGAGGGCGGCAGTCCCATCAGGCTGGCGCAGGCCAGGCCAATAGCAAACACGCTGACCGGCAATTGCTGCCCGGTACCCGCGAGTTCAGTCACCCGGTCGTGGCCCGCGGCATAGAGAATATTGCCCGCGGCGAGAAACAGCCCCGACTTCGCCAGGCCGTGGGAGAGCGCCAGCCAGACACCGCCGTACCAGGCAACGGCACCGGTTTGTGGCACCGCCCGGTCAAACAACAACGGAAACAGCAGAAACAGGTAACCGAGTTGGGCCACCGTGGAATAGGCGACCACCAGTTTCAGTCGCGGCGCCAGCAGCGCTTGCAAGGAACCCCAGAGTATTGCACCGGCGCCCAATAGACCCAGTAACTGACCGGTAAGGGGGGAGGCCAGTACCTCGAAGGGCCCCATCCACAAACGCAAGAACACATAAAAGGCGGCCTTGACCACCAGGGCCGAAAGCACCGCGCTGACCGGTGCCGGCGCATTGGCATGGGCCGGCGGCAGCCAGAAGTGCAGAGGAAAGAGCGCGGCTTTGAGCAGCAAACCGGCGCTCATCATCGCCATGGCCACCCAGGCCGCAGGTGTAGCGGTGATGGCGTGGGCGAGTTGCGGCAGGTCCACCGTGCCGTGCAGCGCGTAGAGCAGCCCCACGCCCAGCAGGTAAAACAGTGAACCCGTCAGTCCCACCAACAGGTAACGCATGGCGGCTGCCACCGCCCGGGCTTCCAGCGCAACCAAACCCACGGCCGCCAATCCCATCAACTCCAGCGTCACATACAGGTTGAAGGCGTCCCGGGCCAAGAACAGGGCATTGAGGGCGGTCCACAGCAATAACCACAGTGGCCACCAGCCGGCACTGCGCGCCTGGGTGAAATAACCGAGGGCATAACAGCTTGCGCCCAGGCCCACCACCGCGACCAGGCATAATAACAGCGCCGTCAAGCCATCGGCGTAGAGGGCGATGCCCAATGGCGCAAACCAGCCGCCCAAAGCCATATGCTGGGGGCCGGAATGGAAAACATCGAGGGCCAGCGTTAGCGTCAGAGGGAGGAGGAGTAACGCTGTTGACACGCCGATCAGGCGGGCCTGGCTTGGCAGAATAAAGGCTGCGCTGGCGCTCAACAGGGGTAACAGCACTGCCAAGGCCATGGCGGTCACGGCTTGTCCTCCGGGAGTTCGGCACTACCATGCAAGCGTTGTACACGCCCGATAAGCACCAGGGCCAGGGCTGTCGCGCTGACCGAAACCACCAGTCCGGTTAACACCATGGCGTGGGGCACTGGGTCCGGCAGGGGGACGGTCCGTCGCGCCAGGGCGACGAAAGTCAGAAAGACACCGGTACTCATCACGTTCAAGGCCAGCACCCGTTTTACCAAGTGGCGATACAGCAACAGCCCAAACAGTCCCATGCCGAAGAGCCCCGAGCCCACCAGTGCAAACCACAAAGCCTGTGTCATCGGCGGTCCCCGCCAGGGGGGCGACCGCCGGCAAACAGCAATGTCAGGGTGATACCGATGGATAGGGTCGAGGCGGCCTCAATCACCAATATCAGGCTACCGGAGTGGGGCGGCGGGTACTGCAGCAGGGCACTGCCGGTGACAAGCGTAGCGACCGCCACCAGCGCAAAGATCGTAAGGCCAAGAACCAAAAGGATGCGCAAGTGTGGGCGGTCTCTCAGAGCGAGGCTTTCAGGTTGTAGGGTCAGCAGCAGCACTCCCGCACCGGCCAGCAGGGCACCGGCCTGAAAGGCGCCGCCGGCGGCGTGGCTGCCGAGCCAGAGCACATAGCCGGTGATGACAATCATGATTGGGATCAGCAGCCGGACCAGGCTATCCAGCACAGGCCCCGCCGCAGCGGTAGTGTGCATCGGGGGTATCGGCCCCAGGTGCCAGGCTCCGAGTAGCGCGGTCAGTAGAACCGCGACCTCCAGCAGGGTGTCGTAACTGCGAAAGTTCAGCAGCACCGCGGTCACCTCGGCGCTCACCCCGCTCGCGTGCAGGTTTTCCCGTACCTGTGCCGACAGACCTTCCGCCACGGGCGGCAACGACCAGAGCGCCCACAGCAATGTGGTGATGACAGCCGCCACCAAAGCGGTGGTCAGCGCGATCGTCGCCGGTCGCGGGCGCTCAGTGTGCATCTTCTTCGCTCTCTCCACTCTCCGAAGGCGGGCTGACAGTGTCGCTCTTGCCTGACGCTGGGCCAGCGTCCGTTGGTGTCTGTTGTTGCAAGCGGTTAAAAGCGGCCAGCAGCAGGGCGCCGGTAACACCGCCCCCCAGGGCGGCCTCCGCCAGGGCCACATCCGGTGCCCCCAGGCGTACCCAGGCCAGCGCCATCAACATGCCCAGGCCGATAAAGGACAAAATTGCATTGAACAACGCTTGGGTAAACAGCGTTTTGCCTGCCAGCCACAAAAGGGTTAAACCGAGCAGGCCGTCGAAACCCCATTCCCACAGGCTCATGCTCCCGCCTTCCCACTGTCGCGGGCCGCCCGGGCAATCAAGTGCGAGACACTGGCGCTGGCCAACATTACCAATAACCAGATCATCAACAGTTTCAGTGCGATGGCCACCGAGGACGCCTGGATGGCGACCCCCACAGCGACCAACCCCAGCCCCAAATTGTCGGCCTTGGTCAGCGCATGCAAGCGGGTAAACAGGTCAGGAAAGCGCAGCAGGGCCAGGGTTCCCGAGATAAAAAAGCCGATACCCAGGGCGATCAGCAACCAGCTCGCCACATCAATCACCGTCAACATCCTCTCTGTGGGTGCTCAACATGCCGTAACGCACAAAGGCCACCGCCATAACGGAGGCGAGCAGGCCCAGGACCAAGGCCAGATCGCGCAAGCCGGGCAACGCCAGTCCCTCGGCCAGCAGCAGGGTGATTGCAACCGAGGTGGTGCCGAGCAGTTGCAACGCCAACAAGCGATCTACGCCGGCGCTCTTCCAAAAAATCCACCCCAGGCCCGCTGTAACGCTGGTTAGCAACACCCAGGCGGCGAGTAAGTGTGGTTCAGCCATGCTGGTCTTCCCCGACGATGCCGAAGAGTTTGGCCACACGCGTTTCCGCTGTGCGGGTGTCGGTCAAAATGGCCTGGTTGCTGTCGAGGACATGCAGGATCACGTCATCTTGTTCAATGGCCGCACTGAGGGTGCCTGGGAGCAGGCTGAGACAGTTGACAAAAAACACCCTGACTGAACCCTGGGGCAGGTTCATGGGGTAGCGGTGAAATCCCGGGTCGAGTTTAACGCTTGGACTCAGCGCGCGTGTTGCCACATCGATTCCCCCGCGCAGCGATTCGCGCAGAAACCACAGAGCAAACCCCGGTAGCCTGTGCAGTTTGAATTGCAGATCTTGCGAGGAGCCCAAATGCTGAAAAGCTACTAGCGCTAATAACACGCAGGGGAACCCTACTACCAGAGATTCCACATCCCCTTTGGTGATAAGTCCCCATAGCAGACTCAGAAAAACCAGGGGCATTAACCAGCGCTGAAGCATTTTGTTGATCCTGTGGCGCTCTACAGCGTTAAGAGCACTCCCTGTTTTTATACACTCTTCCAAGAATAGGCATCAGGACTCAAACAGACAAGTGGTCAGGGGCCGCCCTTCGTCCCTGTTTAGATCATTCAAAAGGACTGGGCATACCCCTATCCGCCTTTTCGCTGACTTCACTTTCCTCGCTCAGATCATCTCCCTCTTCCTCTGGAAATTCTTCTGGCTCTTCTTCGGTCGGGTCCATGCCGGTGGTCGGTTCTTCATCGTAGATATCGGACTCGTGCTCCTGTTCCGGACCTACCGTGAATCCCTCCTCCTCCATGCACTCGGCGTAGATATCCTCAAAATCCTCTTCACTCTGGGTTTGTGCCAGCTCCGTACAGGTCTGGTCGGCGTCTTCGAAACCAACAGGCACCGCCTCGCTTGCCGGGCTGGGTGCCAAAGTGTTTTTCTCCGCCGCGTCACGACTGCATCCGCCGACCAGTATGCCGGCCACCGTCAGGATCAGTATGGGGAGGTATTTTTTCATCGTCGTCATACCTTATCAATCGATTGCCTTGTATTAAGTGGCAGCACCTGAATTCCACTGCCGTTACAGTGATGATATTCCTCCTGAACTTAAACTCTGCTTAAGCGTATGGTGGATTGTCACTTGAAGTATACCTTAATCTGAATTTAAGCCTGATAGGGTAAATAGAACATGGAGTGGTGTGTGGAAGCGAGCGCGCCATTGACCACTCTCTTCGATGCGCATAATCAAGTCGGTGAAAAGTCATGAGTCGTACTAAGGCAGGTCAAGCACCAGAAAGAAAGGCGGCCAATACAGAGAAACAGCAGCGCATTGCCGCTCAACACAAACCGGATGTTCGCAAAGTGACCGTCCTGATGGCCGATCCGCGCCAACCGGACAGCGTAAAGAGAAACTGCCGTTTCAATCCTGAAGATTTTCACACGATCAATACCCTGAAAAACGCTTTGAACCATTTGGAAGGTTACCGATTTGACTACCTCGACAACCACAAGCACTTGCTTAAGCAATTATCTCAGGAGCCACCGGAATTTGTCCTTAACCTGTGCGATGAAGGCTACAACAACCAATTGACCAAGGAGCCGCACATTCCGGCCATGCTGGAAATGCTGGGCATCCCATACTACCTGGCGCCCGACGTTAACGCTACGATGATATCGCCCACTTTCCCGGCGCTGCTGAAACCCGCCCGGGGTGACAGTTCCCTCGGCATAACCCAGCGGGCGCTGGTATACAATCGCACAGAACTGCGGGACTATGTCGAATACCTGCATGAGCTTTTACCGGGCGTCCCAGTGTTGGTACAGGAGTTTCTCAGCGGCCCGGAATACAGTGTGGGGCTGATCGGCCGACTCGAATGCCGCGACTACGCCAGGTTCGATTTTCGTTGCGACGCCGAAGGGACGGCAAAATTACTTGAAGTTAATGCCAACCCTGGCTGGTGCTGGGATGGCAAGCTCAATCTGATGGCGGGTTATGCCGGCAAGGAGTACCGCGAATTGCTGTCGATGGTTCTGGATGCGGCGCTCAAGCGGGTCGCGGCATAGGCGCGGTCAAAAAACCACTCCCAGCCTGCGGCCGAATGGAATAAACAAGGTGTACGACAAGCCATTTATGTACCTGCGCCAATATTATCAGCGTTGGGTGCGGCGAAACGTATTTCGACCCATCAAAGGGAGCCAGCACGCGCCGACTTATTTCGCACGGGGATCTTTCGTGGGATTGTTTATCGCCCTGACTCCGACCGTGGGTATACAAATTCCCATTCTGGTGTTTGTGTGGGGACTGACTCGCCGGTTTTTTCCGCGCTGGGATTTCAGTTTGGTGTTGGCAGGGGCTTGGACGCTGATTAGCAACGTGGTGACGCTGCCCTTTTTCTACTACGTCTATCTACAAACCGGCCGGGTGCTGCTGGGGCGTTGGGAGCGGTTGCGACCTTTCGAGACCTTCCAGAAAAAGTTCACTGGCAGCAGTGGGGAAGACGCCGACTGGATCACAACTCTGCTGACCCAAACCCTTAATCTCTTCGATAACGTTGGCCTCCCATTGTTTGTAGGCTGTTTGCCATGGGCGTTACTGGGCGCTTGGCTCGGTTATTGGTGGACACTGCAGCTGGTGATGCGTTTACGCGCGAGAAAGTCCCGCGCCAATCGACAACACCAATGACATGCGTGAGCGGGATTTTTAAGACAGTAATCGTGCGTAATCCGGGAAATCCAGCCTTGCTTCGACACATTGCCGAATCCGATCACCGCTGTCCAACGTCAGTGCCTTCTGTGCCAGTGACTGTGCCTGGGAGAGGGCGAGGTTTCTGATCAGCCACTTGATACGAGGCAGTTTTGCGGCACTCATACTTAACGTGCGGATCCCCAGCCCGATCAGCAATACCGCGGCAACGGGATCCGACGCCATCTCCCCACAGAGACTGACCGGTAATTTCAGCGCCTTGGCAGTGTTGACGATCCGAGCGATCTCATGCAACACGGCCGGATGGATGGGATCATAGGCCGCCGAAACGCGGGCATTGTTGCGATCCAGCGCCAACAGATATTGACTGAGGTCGTTGGAACCGATGGAGATAAAGTCGAGCCTCGGTGCCCACAGCGGCAACAGGGAGATGGCGGCAGGGACTTCCACCATAATGCCTGTCTTCGGGCGACTTAACGTCAATCCCTCTGCAGCAAGTTGCTGGCAGGCATCGTCCAGCAGCGCATGAAAATCTGTGAGTTCTCGGGTAGCGCTGACCATGGGCAACAGGATATGCAGATTTTGGGCGCCGTCGGCGGCGCGAATCATGGCCCGCAACTGCGTCATCAACAACTGGTTGTTGTCGAGGCTAAAGCGAATACCCCGCCAGCCGAGCGCCGGATTATCCTCGTTAATGGAGAAATAAGGCAAGGGTTTGTCACCGCCGATATCCAGCGTGCGCATATAGACCGGTTTATCGGGGTAGGCGGAAAACAGCTGGCGATAGATCTGTACCTGTTCATCCTCTGAGGGAAAGCCGTCACTGACCATAAAGGGGATCTCGGTGCGGTATAAGCCGATACCTTCGGCGCCACTGGCCAGTCCCGGAGAAATATCCGCCAGCAGGCCGCTGTTGACAAAGAGTTTGATCCTTACGCCGTCTGTGGTGACGGCGGGCTTGTTACGCAGCGATTGCAGTTTGCCGGTCAGTTGTCGCTCTTCATCGATCAAACGTTGAAACTCTTTGCGAACCTGTATTCCCGGATGCAGAATCACCTGCCCCTGGTTGCCGTCGACAATCAGTGTTTCCCCGCCCTGTATGCCCTTAAGTATTCCCACGCCCATCACCGCGGGGACACCCAGGGCGTTGGCGAGCACTGCTGTGTGTGACAGGCTGCTGCCCTCAAAACAGATGATCCCGGTCAGCTTGTCGGGAGAGATGGACGCGATATCCGATACACTGACATGAGCGCCAACCAATACCCAGGGCCCGTCCCCGGTTTGGACAGTACGTCTGTCACTGCCGCGCCAGGCATTGTACAGCTTATTGCCCAGGTGCCAGATATCTTCGTGGCGGGCACGCAGGTAGGGGTCCTCCATGGCGAGAAACAGATCGGCATGTTGCTGGACAACCTGGCGCAGCGCCCCCGGCAGCCAATAGCCAGCCTTGATGGCGGATTTTACTCCTTCAACCAGTGAGGGATCGGCCAGCAACATCTGGTAGGCGGCAAAGATACCGCTAACACTTTCGGACAGGTTTTCCCCCAGCGCGGACTGCTCCTGTTCGATTTCCCCGCGAACCCTCTCCAGCAGCTGGTCCCACTGTTGCAGTTCGGCGTCTATATTCTCACACTGGCTGTCTGACACAGCTTCAAGCTCCGCCGTGTCGCACAGATGTATGTGGCCAATCCCGATACCCGGCGCCCCTTTAATACCTTGCAGGCGATGGGTAACGTTCGCTGGTTCTTCGACGTTTACTGGCTGGTCGGAGAGAACCAGAGCCAGCTGCGCCCCGAGGGTGACCAGAAATGCCTCCTCTTCCTCTGATAGCAATCGTGCTACACGGCTCTGGACGACCAGTACGCCCGTGACCCGCCCGGCACGAACCAGGGGCACACCACAAAAACTGCTAAATTGCTCCTCTTCGGTCTCGGGGATATACCAATAGGCAGGGTGTTCGGCGGCTTCGGCGATATTGACGGGATGACGACTTTCAGCCACCAGGCCGACCAACCCCTTGCCGGCAGGTAGTCGAGTCCTGCCCACGGCCCGGGCAGCCAGGCCGTGACTGGCGGCCAATAGCAGGTCTCCCTTCTCATCGCTCATATACAAACTGCAGACATCGGCCCGCATAGCCCGGTGGATTTCCTCCACAATCAGCGTTACCTGCTCGCGGGTGGTTTCTGCGAGGGAGGCGGCTTGTACTATACGCGTCAGTTCCAACAACATATTCATAACAGCAATCTTGAATAGAAAACCACAGAGACGCCTGGTTAGACTCCAGGTTATTAGGCGGCAAATCAGCTACAAGTGCAAGCGATTTGGTGTGTGATACGCCTGCCTGGCGGTGATAAGTGTATGGGCGGGTTTGCAGCTGCGCGTTAAACAAACACGGTTCGCTGGCGCCGATCAAATTGCAGGCTTTTTGCGGTTAAGCTACAGGGTGGCCATCTCCAGATTGCTGAAATTACGCCGATAATAGTTGATATAGCGTACTTTACGCTCAATGTCATCAATGACCCCTTTGGTGAAATTCACTTTCTCGAACATCTGTGCGCTGCCAAAACCACCGGGCGTGAAGACATTGATTTCCATCAATTTGTTGCCCACGATGTCCAAACCCACCAGGAACATCCCGTCCCGAACCAGTTTCGGTCGCACGATTTCTGCCAGTCGCAACGCCGTTTCATCCACCGTCGCCCGGCGCAATTTGCCCCCAGCATGGATATTGCTGCGCATGTCTTGGCCGGTACGGACCCGTCGAAATGCCGCATAATGCCCCTTGTACTGAAAGGGAACGCCATTCATCAGAAAAAGGCGCATATCGCCCTTGGCAGCTTCCGCTAAGTACTCCTGGGCGATGACATAACCATCGCGGCTGATCGAATCAATGATCTTATCCAAATTGACAGAATCTTCCGGCTTGATGATAAAGACATTTTTGCCGCCATAGCCCTGCAGCGGTTTTAAGACAATCGTGCCTTGCTCGTGAGCAAATTTTCCGATACGGGTCTTATTGCGTGTGATCAGGGTTTTCGGCCAGACCTCCTCCGGAAACGTTTGTAAATAGAGTTTGTTCATCGCTTTGGAAAGGCCATTGGGATCATTGAGCACCAGTACGCCGTGACGCATGGCGATGCGCCCAAAATGGATGCCCGCATGCTGGGCCCAGGGAGATTGCACGGGGGGATTGCTGCGCAGCAAGAGGACGTCCAGGTCGTCCACCGTAATCCACTTATTTTGGGCATCTTTCCCGTTCAGGGCATCCAGATACTTGGCCGCCGAGGCGTATTTTTTCCCGGTCACCCGGCGTGCATAGGCGCGAACTTTGTCATCAGGGTCATAGGCAAAGTTCCCGGCACTCATGATCCAGACTTCATAGCCCCGGTTGATGCACTCGGTTGCCAGACGGTAAGTCGTTTGACCACCGGCGCTGCTACCCATAATGTTTACCATAATGCCGATTTTCATACGCTGTCTCGTGTCAAATCGATAAGGGAAACCGGTTTGCGGAGCCGTTCCAGTCGTTTTCGACACTGTGGATCATCGAGGAAACGGGGGCGAAGCGGCATTTCACACAATATTTTGCGCCACTGTAGCTCTTCAATGATGGGGACATGTTCGATTGAAATTTTCCCCAGATACAAGGTTTCCAGGGGCTCTCCTTGTTGTAAATACTGTAACAGCAGCTGTAAGCCCCGCAGATAGATGGCATCCTTGGTGAGCCCTCCGCTGCGAAAGACCCGCGCAGTTGTCAAGAACGCACTGCGTGGTCCCAAACAATAAGTATGGTGGAGCTCGTGAAAGATATCCAGAAAAGACGTCCCTTCCGTCAGGCGTCGCACCGCCAGCGTACGTCCGGCCAGTACGCGCAAACGCGTAGTATTCAAACCGCCCACGCCATATTCGGATAATACTGCCAGCCCTTCCTGAAGATCTTCATAGCCCGGCAAACCACAGCGAATCAGGTTGAAAGGTTGCACGCAGCCGTTATAGTGACAGAGAAGATGGGTGCCCACTTCGTGCTGTAAGAGTGCATCCACCCGCGAAGGCGGAACCTTCGTGCTACTCCCGATTAGCAGATTTCCTCGCACGGTCATGAGGCCTGAAATATCCCGCCGGATACGCACTTTTGCGGAAAAGCCTGCATGAATTTTGTTGTAATAGCTGACTTCCTTTTCAGCCCGATCTGCCAGAGCGCAGGCATCCAAAGCCGGAAAAGGAGACAGTTCCTGCGAAACGTTAGCGCTTGTCTCCAGTAACTCTTTGCTCAACCGGTAGAGCTTCTCATCCACGCCGCCAAACAACTGAAGACTGCCGAACAGAAATTTCCCCGTGTCCCGATCTTGCAACATGGTGAGTTTGCGGTCCAGTTCGTTCCGTTTTTCCTCAAAGAGATCCGCCAGGGTGGGGTCTTCGACCCGCTGAATCGGAATATTAAAAAGGTCTTTCTTGACTTGGGCAGGGCTGACGGGCAGGGGGCGGTAAAGGAAGTCTGGCTCTTGGGTGTAGTGAGACCGTTTGAAAGCCTTCCAGGCCATGTCGGTATTGACCGGGCTGCACAACAGAATGAAGTCAAATTGATTGACAATGGCAGAGAGGTGTCGGTCGACTTCCCAAACGGCTTTTACCATCGCTCGCTGCCCCAGCGCGTGATAGTGGGGCGGGCGGTGGGTGGTTTGTTTGTCAGCAAAATCAAAAAATGTCCATTTCAATGCCAAGGCAATACCTCGATGGAGAGCCCGACGAACCAAGGGCAGCAAGAGACCTTTTTTAAAATCCCAGTAGATGGGGCGTACTTCCAACCCGATCAAATGGCATCCCAAATCCTGCAGTTCCCGGGCAGAGAGCAGAGGGGCACAGGGAGGAGGAGCAATGCGGTCCGTGACAGTCACGTCTACCGTGGCAGGCTGTTTGTGCACCTGCACCTTGCTCAGCTTCTGTCGCAGGGTTTGCAGCGTGGTATCCGCGATTCTCTGCGGGGGCAGGACAATGCGGAATCCCGGCTGCTGGGGGAAATCTTTTGGAGAATCCAGGGGGGAACATTCAGGTCCGGCCCATAACTCGACGATCAGAAACGATCCAAATTCACGCACCAGGGTTTGCACCACCACTTTGATCAATGCCGACAGGCTCGTGGCAAATTCAGGCGCCCCCGATGCCTTCAAATAAGCGGCTTCGCCAAGGATCAAGCGGTCTGTCCCCCAGTTTGCTTCCTGGGGCAGTTGCCGGTACACACAGAGAAAGGGCAGTTGGCGGTCGATATGAATTCTGCCCCAAGGCGGCAATGTTCGGCGTACCGGCTTATTGTGGGCGAGTCGCTCCGCAATATGTTGCAGGAATTCAGGTTTCAGGTCGGTCACTGCCGTTTAATGCCGTCGTAAAAAAATCAGCGCCTGACGACAATGCAATCCTGCTGTCGTGCTTTAAGCGCGAGGCACAAATCGACAGCCGCTGAGCGATCCATGGGGGCGGTCCGAACCCGGTAGAGGCTGCTGCCCGGAGGCGGTTCAATGACATGCAGTTCAAAGGCGCCCAACAGGTCTGGCTCGGCCGACTGCAGGCGCTCAGCCGACGCTCGGGCTTGGCGAGCGGACCGGAAGGCCGCCAACTGAACAGCATGGTCGCCTTCAGCGGCTGGGGTTGCCCGCGTTGGGGCTCCCCCGGTGGCGGCGCCTTCATCCGGTAGCGCAGGCTGTTCCTCCATGGGCGTTTCCGCCATAAGTTCAGCCAGCTTCTCCGACGCCTTAGCCGCTTCCTTGGTGTCCGGATAAGCATCGATAAAACCCTCTAACTCGTCAGTGTTAGAGGAGTCGGCAATTTCCCGCCAGGCCATTTGCCGCTCCAGCGCCTCTAGGCGCTTGCGGGCCTTTGCTGCATTTGCCCCTTGCGGATAACTGGTCAGATAGGATCTAAAGGCGTCGCTTGTCCCATCCTTCTGGGCTTTGCTCCAGGCTGCCATCTCTTCCAAGGTGTGAAGGCGGTCACGTGCTGCCTGCGACCATTGGCTAGCGCCATGTTGCCGTAAAAACTCGTTGTAGGCCGGGATGGTGTCTTGTGCCTGCGTCTTCTCCCAAGCGGTTTCCGCTGATTGACCACAAGCAACGACCAAAAAAGCGGTAAAAATGAGGGTGATACTGTATTTCATGGTGCAATTTCCTCATCGGGGTGTCTGTATACGACATTCGCTGGCGGTGCAATTATACTAGCTTATAATCATAGCTTACCCGCATTGAGCTTAAACTCACCTTAAGATTGATGGGCGCCCACAATGGCCTGCCTTAATCTGAATTTAAGTCTGATCAGGTAAATAGTCGTAGGAGTGATGGAGGATAAACGTGCATGAAAAACTTTATCGTTGTTATTCCGGCCCTGAAAGGCGATCACTCACGGATAGCCACCAAATTGATCTCACTCAGCCAGGGAATGGGCTTTGGCTGCCACCTCTTTATTCACGCCGACAGCCCGGCTCTGCAGCGCTCCTACTTTTATGGCCGCAACCGGCTTAAAGATGTCGAAGTTGAATTTTATGCAGCCGTTGAACGCTGGACAACGGCCTTGGAGACTGCATTAGACAAAGCCAGAGGTTCCTGCCGTATCACCACCCTGCGACAGCGCGAGATAGTTACCGAGATCGCCACAGAGCTCCGCGAAGCGCCAGAGAGCTGGCTGGTTGTGTTCAACACCGAGGAAAATGTGGCTGACCAGTATAAGGCGATCATGCGCAAGGCGAGCAACCCCGTGCTGGTGCTGAGCGATAAACTCTGGCATCCCAAACCGAAGCTGGTGGCGGCAGTTGATCCCCTTCATGGCCACGACCGCCCGCAGACAATCGACCAACTGATTATTGAACGTTCCAAACAGGTGGTGAAATCACTGGATGGCTCACTGCAGATCGTACACTGCTGTTATGTGCCGCCCTATTTGCTGAAGTGTCAACGTGAAATACGCGATATCCACAGCGAAAGATTTAGCGAATTTATCGCAGTGCACAGGCTGAATGGCTACCAGCAGGTTATGACCCACGGCAACCCCATGTACGCCTTGCACAGTTATGCGAGGCAACACGGGTGTGATCTGTTGGTGTTGGGCAGTGTCGCCCGTGGATACCTGGAGCGGCTGTTGATTGGGAGTACTACAGAGTATCTCTTGTCCAGTCCGCCGTGTGATTTGTTGCTGGTTAGACCGGAATTAACATCCGATGACTGAGAGACTTAAAATAGGGTAGAGGGACGGAGTGTTATGTTACGAATAGCGTTATTTCTCGGCACGAATATTGCTATTTTGATCCTCATCAGCCTGACCTTTCGCCTCTTGGGGCTGGAGGGCCTGCTGCAACAAAACGGTGTGGATCTGAACATTCAGGCACTGCTGGTCTACTCGGCGGTTATTGGTTTCTCCGGGGCGCTGATTTCGCTATTGCTGTCAAAAACCTTGGCCAAAATGACCATGGGCGTGCAACTGATTGATCGGCCCGCCAACCAGGTGGAACACTGGTTGCTGGAAACGGTGCAGCGGCAGGCTCGCGCGGCCGGCATCGCCGCGCCGGAGGTAGGTATCTTTGACCACCCGTCGCCCAACGCCTTTGCCACTGGTTGGAATAAAAACGCGGCCCTGGTGGCGGTGAGCACAGGGTTGCTGCAGCGTATGAACCAAGGGGAGGTCGAAGCGGTACTGGGCCATGAAATCAGTCATGCGGCCAATGGCGATATGGTGACCCTGGCACTGATTCAGGGGGTGGTGAACACCTTTGTGGTATTCCTCTCACGGGTGATCGGCTTCCTGGTGGATCGCATTATCTTCAAAGTTGAGCGGGGGCACGGTCCCGCCTTTTGGATCGTGTCTCTGGTGACCGAGCTGGTGTTGGGCGTCCTCGCCATGATGGTGGTGATGTGGTTTTCCCGGTGGCGGGAGTTTCGGGCCGACGCCGGCGGGGCATCGCTGGCGGGCCGGCAGAATATGATCAATGCACTGCGGCGCTTACAGGCGGCACAAGGGGCGCCGCCCCTGCCGGACGAAATGGCGGCCTTTGCCATCAATGCCGGGCGCGTGCAGGCATTGTTTGCCAGCCACCCCCCTTTGGAACAGCGAATAGCGACGCTACAAGCGGGGGGTTAATAGATGATTTGGTGATAAAGATTTAGGCGTTTAGTTTATAACCTATAACCCCTGTTGGTTGGCACCGTGAAATATCTGAAGAGTATAAGTGTTGAAGGCGTTCCCGGCGCTGTGTGGAGCCCGCCGGCGGATATCTACAAGTGTGGCAAGCAATGGCTGGTCAAAGTGGAATTGGCCGGAGTCAGCAAGACTGATATTCAATTGCAAGTGCGTGGTAGTCGTTTAATTATACGGGGTGTTCGACGGGACCGGCAGGTATTGCAGAATCAAATTTCGCAATCTATGGAGATTGCTTATAACCGTTTTGAACGGGTTTTTGAGTTTTCCCGCGCGCTAGAAGGGGCCGCCATTCAAACCGAATACCTGGATGGGATGCTGCTGATCACTATTGCTACGGGAGGGCAGGCGTGATGGTCTATCCCCAAGGTAATCTGCCCATATTGCCGTTGAAAAACAGCGTGCTGTTTCCGGCTATCTCGATGCCGCTGGTCATCAATCGACCCACTTCAGTGGCAGCGCTGGATGCGGCGCTGACCAGTGAAGACAAATTTATCAGTGTGTTTACACAGAGTGACGCCACTGTCGACAAACCCGACGCGCAGGACCTGTTTGACATAGGTACTCTGGCGGTGATCAAGAAAATGATCCGAGTTGACAAGTTCCTGCATGTGGAGGTGTTGGGAATCGCTCGCGTCAAACCCAAGGGCGCGGCAGAAGAAAAACCTTATCTCAATGACAGTTTTCACTATCTTCCGGATCTTTCCGAGTCGGACGACAGTGCCGAGGCCGAAGCGATATACCGTGCAATTTTGGGTTTGACGGAAAAGATGTTAAAGCTTATCCAACCAGAAATGCAAACCGGGTTGAATTACATCCTGTCCGAAATCGACAACCCGATCAAGCAGATTTATATGCTGGGTACGCTGATGCCCATCAGCGTCGACAACGAAATCGAGCTGCTGGGTGCCGAAACCCGCCTGGCGTTGTACCGCTCGATGCATGCGGTGCTGGAACGCGAAGTGCAAGTGCTGGAGCTGCAACATGAGATCAGCAGCCAGGCGGAATCGAAAATGGACAAGGAGCGTCGCGAATATGTGCTGCGCCAGCAGCTGAAGGCGATCCAGGAGCAGCTGGGTGAAGAGCGTCCGGAACAGGCCGATGTGGATGAATTTCGGCAGCAAATCGCAGAGCTCAAACTTCCCGAGGCCATTCTCACTGAGGTCGAAAAGGAATTGATTCGGCTCGAGCGTATGTCCTCGGTGTCACCCGACTACCAGTTAACGAGAACCTATATCGAATTTGTTCTGGCGCTACCCTGGAACAAGACCACGGATGACCGGTTCGATCTGGACAGAGCCCAGAAAATCCTCGACGAGGATCATTTCGATCTGAAGGATATCAAAGAACGTATTATAGAACATCTGGCGGTCATGAAACTCAATCCCCAGGCCAAAGCGCCGATACTGTGTCTGGTGGGCCCCCCCGGGGTGGGCAAGACCTCAATCGGTCAGTCTATCGCCCGCGCCATCGGGCGCAATTTTGAGCGCATGAGCCTCGGGGGGCTGCACGATGAATCTGAATTACGTGGGCACCGTCGCACCTATATCGGGGCTATGCCGGGACGAATTCTGCAAGCGATACGCCGGGCCGGTGTGTGCAATCCGGTGTTGATGCTGGATGAAATCGACAAGCTGGGTCGCGATTTTCGCGGTGATCCGGCAGCGGCGCTGTTGGAAATTCTCGATCCGGCCCAAAATCATGATTTCCACGATAACTACCTGGATATGTCGTTTGACCTCTCCAACACCTTCTTTATCGCCACCGCCAACACACTGCAGGATATTCCGGCTCCCTTGCTGGACCGCATGGAAGTGTTGCGCCTGGCCGGCTACAGCGATGAAGACAAACTTCAGATCGCCACCCGTTATCTGTTTCCCCGCCGCCTGAAGGAAGCGGGACTGAACGGCGAGCAGTTGATGTTGGAAGAGGGTACACTGCCCTACTTGATCAAGCATTATACCCGTGAAGCCGGCGTGCGGGGATTGGAGCGAACTTTGGGCAGATTGGTCCGCAAAGTGGCTACTCGTGTGGCCAAGGGGCAAAAAGAGTCACTGAGGGTAAGCCCCGAACTGCTCACCGAATTGCTGGGACCGCAACTGTTTATCAATGAACAGGTTCGGCATCCACTGTCGCCCGGTGTCGCCGCGGGCCTAGCGTGGACAGAGAGCGGTGGCGATGTACTCTACGTCGAAGCCGCCCTGTTGCCCGGCGGTAAGGGTCTGATGCTGACGGGCCAGCTGGGCGACGTGATGCAGGAATCGGCTAAAACCGCCCACAGTTACATCTGGTCCAACGCTTCGGCGCTGGGCATCGACCAGGAAAGAATTCGCAACGCCGGGGTGCATGTGCATGTACCTGCCGGTGCGGTACCCAAAGATGGGCCATCGGCGGGCATCGCCATGGTGGCGGCGTTGTCCTCGCTCTACGCCGCAGTTCCGGCGCGCAGTGATACCGCCATGACCGGTGAAATTACGCTGGGTGGCATGGTGCTGCCGGTTGGCGGCATTAAAGAGAAAGTGCTGGCGGCCTACCGCGCCGGTATATACCGGGTAGTATTGCCAGAAGCGAACCGCAAAGATCTGGCTGAACTGCCTGAGCATGTGGCCCAACGGATGCAGTTTTTCCATGTCACTTGCATTGTCGAAGCATTGTCGCAGATTGTGCCTGGGCTCACAGGACAGGTACAGCGGCAAACCAACGGAGGCGACATCCTATGAAATCCCGTACGATTATTGTGGCACTGGGTTTGATGCTGTTGGCAGCGTGCGCTTCCCAACTCAACATGGAATACGATACAGAAACCGACTTTAGTGGCTATAAGCACTTTACCTGGGTGGCGCCGGAAATCAGGCCCATAGCCAACCCGATTCTCGATAGCGAGTTGCTCAACGACAGGGTGCGTAACGCGGTCAGGGAAGTTTTAAGTGCGAAGGGTTTTGTCGAAGCGGAAAACTGTACGGATTTTTATATTACCTACCACACCGCCAGCAAGGAGCGACTCGGGGCGTCGCCTTTTAGCGTGGGTGTCGGTTACGGCTATAACTACAGGCGCTGGAGGCATTCGGCGTTGTTTGATGGGCCGGGCGTCAGATCCTACGAAGAGGGGGTATTGATTCTCGATATTATCAGTTGCGGTACCAAGAAGCTGGTATGGCGTAGTTGGGATGAATCACTGGTCAATCAAAGAAATTACTCCAAGAAGGCAGTAAGGCGAGCGGTAGAGGAAATCCTTGCCAAATTTCCTCCGCAAACTTGAGTGGCTTAAATGTGTTCATTATTGAGACTAATGATCGCAAACTGCCTTAATCTGAACTTAAGTCTGATAAGGTAAGTTGGTACGGATGGCTTAGTAACGAACACCGCTGAATGTGTCGCGAGGGGAAAATCATCGTTGTCCTTTCAATCCATATACAGCCACGGTTATCTGCGGGTGGCGGGCTGTACGCCGGGCGTCAAAGTCGCCGATCCGGCCCACAATTATGCACAAACCCTCCGGCTCGCGCGGCGTGCTTCCGACTTGGGCGCCGGCCTGGCCCTGTTTCCGGAATTGGGACTCACCGCCTACTCCAACGAAGATCTGTTTCATCAGGATGCCTTGCTGGATGACGCCGTTCGCTTCACCGCGACTCTGGTGAAGGAGAGCCGTAAACTCACACCGGTATTGGTGGTTGGGCTGCCGGTCGTAGCCGATAATAAGCTGTACAATTGCGCAGCGGTGATCTACCGCGGTCAGGTGCTGGGCCTGGTACCGAAAACCTATTTGCCCAACTACCGTGAATTCTACGAAAGACGCCAGTTTACATCTGGCGGCAACACCGCTACCCGGCACCTGCGTTTCCTGGGTGAGGAAACCCTTTTTGGCAATGATCTTGTCTTTGCCGCCGTCAACTATCCCGGCTTCCGGTTGCATGTTGAAATCTGTGAAGATTTGTGGGTCCCAATCCCGCCGAGCACATACGGCGCGTTGGCCGGAGCCACACTGCTTGCCAATCTTTCGGCCAGTAATGCCACCATTGGCAAGGCGGATTATCGGCGCCAGCTCTGCGCCTCCCAGTCGGGGCGTTGCGTGGCGGCCTATCTCTACAGTGCCGCCGGACCAGGGGAATCCACGACGGATCTCGCGTGGGATGGTCATGCACTGATCTACGAAAATGGCGAGTTGCTAGCGGAGTCGGAGCGATTCGCGTCGCCGGGGCAGCTGATTCATGCCGACATTGATCTCGACCGCCTGCGCCAGGAGCGAATGCGCCTTTCCAGCTACAACGACTGTGCTGGACACTATCAAGGCCGGTTGCAGGCGATGAGGGTGGTAACATTTGCGTTTGACATCCCGCGCAAGGTGATCCCCTTGCAGCGCCGAATAGCTCGCTTCCCCTATGTACCTGTCGAACCCGAGCGCCTGGATGAGCGCTGTGGTGAAGCCTACCAGATTCAGGTCAACGGCCTCGCCGGACGGCTTGAAGCGACCGGAATCGACAAGGTGGTCATCGGTGTTTCAGGAGGGCTGGACTCGACACAGGCGCTTATTGTGTGCGCCAAAACGTTTGACCGTCTCGGTCTCGCGCGCCGCCACATTCTCGGCTACAGTCTGCCGGGGTTTGCCACCAGCCAGCGCACCCGTGACAACGCCCGGCGCTTGATGCAGGCGTTGGGAGTGGAAGCCCGGGAAATCGATATACGCCCGGCGTGCCTGCAGATGCTCAAGGATATTGATCATCCCTACAGTCGGGGCGAGAAACTTTTTGACGTCACCTTTGAAAATGTGCAGGCGGGGGAGCGGGCATCTCATCTATTCCGCCTGGCGAACCAAAACAGAGCACTGGTGGTGGGCACCAGCGACCTCTCTGAACTCGCCCTGGGCTGGACTACCTACGGTGTCGGTGATCACATGGCCCATTATGGTGTAAACGCGTCGGTACCCAAGACCCTGATCCTGCACCTGATCAGGTGGGTCGTCCAGCGGCGGTTGTTTGAGCAAGAGGTGTTGTCTTCACTCGCTGCGATTCTGAAAACGGCCTATTCTCCAGAGCTGGTGCCAGGTCGGGAAGGGGAGGAACAACCGCATCAGTTAACCGAGACGGCAATCGGCCCCTATGAGTTGCAGGATTTCTATCTCTACTACATCACCCGCTATGGCCTGCGCCCCAGCAAGGTCGCTTTTCTTGCCCACGAGGCCTGGAGAGACCGCAATCGGGGTGTTTGGCCAGGGGTGGTGGTGGATAGTGCCCGCCAAGCCTACGACCTTGCCACTATCAAGCAATGGCTCGAGGTTTTTCTGCAGCGCTTCTTTCAATTTTCCCAATACAAGCGATCGGCTATGCCCAATGCGCCCAAGGTGGGTTCGGGCGGATCGCTCTCACCGCGCAGCGACTGGCGCGCGCCGAGCGACGGGTCGGCTTCGGTCTGGTTGAAGGAATTGCGAGAGAATGTGCCCTAACCCGAAAGTTTTACCCGTACACTCCCAAATACAGGTTTGGCGATGAGCGCCATTGCCCTGATTGGTGGTTTGGCCCTGTTCTTGTCGGAGCAACTCGGAGTTTTGCAATCCTTAACGGGAACTTAAGGTGGATCAGGCATACTCTAAGAGACTATCAATGAATGCGCCTTCGCGGAGATCCGGACGGAGGATGTCGCATTGTGGCGGCTGTGTTGGTCACCTGATTCACGGCCTGGCCCATACCGAGGTGGTCCCATGAGCCGATCTGTCACTGCATCCATGAGCACCGCTGACAAACGTATTCTGGCGGCACGGGAGGATTTTCCCGCGCTTGCCCAAGCGGTGTCGGGTCGACCACTGGTCTACCTCGACAATGCAGCCACCACGCAAAAGCCGCGACAGGTGATCGACCGGCTGGTGCAATACTACGAGCGGGATAATGCCAATGTCCACCGCGGCGTGCACACCCTCAGTGTCCGCGCCACCCGGGACTACGAACAGGCCCGGGACAAGCTGCGGGCGTTTATCAATGCCCGCGCCTGCGAAGAGATTGTGTTTTTACGCGGCGCCACCGAAGCGATCAATCTGGTGGCTCAAAGCTACCTGCGGCCGCGGCTCGCCATCGGTGACGAAATCCTGATCACCGAGATGGAGCATCACTCCAACATAGTGCCCTGGCAACTGGTGGCCCAGCAAACCGGTGCTCGCTTACGCGTGGCGCCCTTCAATGAAGCCGGTGAACTGATGCTGGACGCCTTTGCCAAGCAGTTGAATCGTCGTACGCGACTGGTGGCAGTGGCGCAGATCTCCAATGCCCTGGGCACCGTCAATCCGGTCGTCGAGATTGTTCGGCTGTCTCAGGCCCACGGGGTGCCAGTCCTGGTGGATGGCGCCCAGGCGGTGGGTCATGAGCCGGTGGATGTGCAGGCGCTCGGGTGCGATTTCTATGCTCTCTCAGGCCACAAGATGTACGCCCCCACCGGTATTGGTGCACTCTACGGGCGTCAGCGGTTGCTGGAGGCGATGCCTCCCTGGCAGGGCGGCGGTGAGATGATTCGCCGGGTGACCTTTAAAGTCACCGAGTACAATGACCTGCCGCACCGGTTCGAGGCGGGCACACCCCATATCGCCGGTGCCATTGGGCTGGGAGCGGCCATCGACTATCTGGTCGAATTGGGGATGGAGCATATCGCCCGCTACGAACAGGTGCTGCTGGCGTATGCGAGTCAGGCGCTGTGCGAGGTGCCGGGGCTGCGACTGATCGGCACAGCCCATAACAGGGCCGCGATTCTCTCTTTTGTCCTGGAGGGCACCCATCCCCACGATGTCAGCACTATCCTCGAGAAGGAGGGCATTGCTGTGCGCGCCGGACACCACTGTGCCATGCCGGTGATGGCGCACTTTGGGGTTCCAGCCACCACCCGCGCCTCGCTGGCGCTCTATAACACTCGCGCCGACATCGACGCCCTGGTGCAGGGGCTGCAAGTGGTGAAGAAAACTTTTGCGTGAATGCCGAGTTGCGCGAAACCTGTCAGCAGTGTTTGAGGTGGTGGGCGGTGGCACGTGCACAGTTACTGCGGTTTGGTTGTCCTAGGCGACGGTATCCACTTTGTCTGCTATGGTTCTTTCAACAGAGCTGACGGCTATTTGAACCTGCCTCTTTCTACGCTCTGTGCTTGCCAAGAAGGATTACATCAATGACTATTGTCTGTTGATGGGGGTTCCGGGTGAAGACGTTGTGTTTAATACTCTTTGTTTGCTGTGCGACGTTGGGCGGATTAAGTGCAGATTTCAGCGGTGCTGAGCCAGGGGATACCGGTGAAACTGCCGGCACCGAACGGGTGATCATTGCCGACAAACGCTATCGAGCGCGGAGCGGGGCGAGAACCTTTGGCGAAAGCAGTATCTGGGACTGGGAACAGCAACCGGATGGTGCCCTTTTACTTCGTTTTATTGATCGGGGAAGCGTCAGAATCACCTTTGCCAGACCATGCCGCAAGCTCCCCTACACAGAGTCCATAGCTCTTTTGGTCAATGGACCCTTTTCCCTGGAACAGACAACCACAATCCTGCTACCCGATGGCGAGCGGTGTCAGATAAAGGGTATGGAAGAGTTGGGTATGGGCGAGAACAGATGATTTCAGCGGTGCAGCGCCAAATCAACAGATACGCTTCGCAGCGGAGGCTTAATGGTGGCTTAAGCAGCTCCGGATAAACTCTGCTCTTGCTGGCTCGCCTGAGTCGCAGTGCTGATGCCCGAACGGCTGTGGTTCTGAATCTAGACAACGGCGGACTTTTCCAATTGCGCCGGAAAATGGGTACACGGATTCATATTCGAAGTGCATCACTTGAAGAGGTAGATATTCAATCGCAACAGAGCTCATCAGGACACAGAACAATGCTGAAACTCAAGAGTTATAACAAACTCGCAGCATCATCCTTCCGATGCGCAGCCTAGTTGTATTGTATGGCCTGCAGGAATTTTTGGGCGACGGGGGGGCGTCGGAAAAGTGCCAGTAGGGTACCGTCAGCCCGTCGGAAAACAGAACGCACCGCTATCAAATTGGTATTTGACCAACTGTGGACACGCTGCCGATTATTCTGTTTTTTGGTTTGGCGATGGCTGTCGTTGCCCTGGTTGGGGGCGTAACCCTGTTCTTTTCCGAGACAGTGCTGGAGCGGCTGCTATTGCCCATGGTGGCACTGGCCTCGGGTTCTCTGATCGGTGGCGCGTTCTTCCATTTGTTGCCCCACGCTGCCAGGGAGGGTGTTGGTACCGAGGCTATTTTTCTGTGGTTGGCCGCCGGCTTTGTCTGCTTTTTCCTGCTGGATCAGGTGCTCCATTGGCAGCATTCACACCGGGCCCCGGCGGGGCAGCGAAAGCCCGTCGGCACCATGGTGTTGATTGCCGATGCCCTCCACAATCTGCTGGGCGGTGTTGCCGTGGGGTCGGTGTTTATCAGTGATATTAGGCTCGGAGTTGTCGCCTGGCTCATTGCCGCGGCGCACGAGTTGCCTCAGGAGCTGGGCGATTTCGGCGTACTGGTGCACAGTGGCTGGAGCCCCAGGCAGGCTCTGGTGTGGAATTTTTGCTCCGCTCTTGCGTTTCCTTTGGGCGGAGTGCTCACCTACCTGGCGGCCGGGCTGATCAATCTTGATGTTATGGTGCCCTTCGCCGCCGGAAACTTTCTCTATATCGGGGCCGCCGACCTGATTCCCGAGTTCCGGCAGGGCAACGCGGGAAAGGCAAACCTTGTACACACGTTTTGTTGGTTGGCGGGTATATCGATACTGCTGTCAGTGAGTTTTCTGTGACCAGCTCGGCGATCCGGCGATCAGTGGAAAAGTACCCGGATTATGCGATCCTTAACGTGAATTTAAGGCATGCCAGGCATACTCGGTGCTGTGGCTAATGAGAGCACCTCCCACGGAGGTCCGCAGTGACGACGTTGCGTTGAGTACGCTGTATTACTGTTTCAACTCATTGCGGTTCCGGTGCCCGGAGTGAGACAATGGCTAATGACACAAAGCCTGCCAACACAGAGCCCATCGAGCGACTGATCGAGGGTGGTTATCGCCACGGTTTTGTCACCGAGATCGATACCGACAGTGTGCCGGCGGGGCTGAACGAGGAGATCATTCGGCTGATTTCGGCGAAAAAATGCGAACCTTCGTTTATGCTGGAATGGCGCCTCAGGGCCTATCGGCACTGGATGACGCTGGGCGCGGAGGAGCCGCGCTGGGCCCATGTCAGTTTTCCCCCGATCGACTACCAGGGCATCTGCTGGAACCGCAACTCGCGATTCTCGACGAGACCGACTCGGGGCTCGACATCGACGCCTTGCGCATCGTCGCCAACGGCATCAACAGCCTGCGCAGCGACAAACGTGCTTTTATCCTGGTGACCCACTACCAGCGCCTGCTCGATCATGTGGTGCCCGATCGGGTGCACATCCTTTCGGGCGGGCGTATCGCGTGCACCGGCGGGCCGGCGTTGGCCCGCACACTGGAGAAGCGGGGCTACGGATGGATTGAAGAGCAGGCCAGGGCAGAGGCAGGTAGGCCCGCGTGAACGCTTTCACCCTTCGGGATTTCGACGCCGGCTTTGCAAACTGCCGGGCGGGCCTGCCGGGGGCGAGCCTCGGCTGGCTGAACGACTATCGCGAGTCTGCGCTGGCAGCGCTCAAACAGCAGGGCCTACCCGGACACAAAACCGAAAACTGGAAATACACCAGTGTGCGCGCACTGGTGACAGAGGCGTTTGCGCCCGCCGCCTTGACCCCGGTGGTGTTGCCAACACCCCTGGCGCCGCACCGGGCCGTCCTGGTCAACGGGTGTTTCAACGCATCCCAGTCCCACCTCGACGCGCTGCCGGTCGGAGTCAACGTCCGCGGTCTCGCCGATCTCCTGGCAATACAGCCTCAGTCGTTGCAGGGGCGTCTCGGCCGGCTTGCCTGTCTCGCCGAACACCCGTTTGCGGCCCTGAACGGCGCTTTTGTTCACGACCGTCTGATTCACGGCATTCACGTTCGCTGCGAACGAGACAGTCGCTTGCGGGTCTTGAACTTCGATCTCGAGGGCTGTTTGCTGCGTAACGACGTAGTGGTGGAATTGGATGCTCCCGGTGCTGACTGCCAACTCGAGGGCCTTTATCTGGTGGGCGAAGGGGCGCATGTGGACAACCATATCCGTATCGATCACCACGCGCCCGGTTGTCGCAGCCGGACCTATTACAAGGGCATATTGGGCAAGGGTGGGCACGGCGTCTTCAACGGCAAGGTGATCGTGCACCCGACCGGCCAGAAAACCGATGCCCGCCAGGTGAACCGCAATCTGCTGCTGTCGCGGGATGTGGAGATTGATACCAAACCGGAACTGGAAATCTATGCCGATGACGTAAAATGCAGCCACGGTTGTACCTGCGGGGAGCTGGAAGCCGAGCCTCTGTTTTATTTGCGCTCCAGGGGCATTGATTTGCCGCAAGCGCGTGCTCTGCTGGCGCAAGCTTTTGCCCGGGAAATCAGCGACCGGCTGGCGGAGGGTGTGGTGACGGGCTTCACACGAACTGCCGCTCGATAATTTACGGCGACTTTTCCGTGATAATTTGTATAGCCAGTGGAGAGGTACGTAACAATGGCCTGAATCTTTCAACCTCTTCCCGCGCTACTGGCGCCACATGCCTTATCCGATGGAGCGCAAACAAACCCAGCATCAACCAGCAGGCAGCGTAGAACACCGGCAGGCTGTACGGGCCGACAAATTCCATTAGCACGCCACCCACAAGGGGGCCCAGTGTTGCGCCTATCCCGTAACTGAGCAACAGACTGCCGCCAATCGAGATAAGTTGCTCGGGTGTCGCTCGGTCGTTGCTGTGGGCGACACTCAAGGGATAAATAGCAAAATAGGTTCCACCGTAGCTGAACATAATTATCAACATGTACCACAGGGGCATTTGGGGTGCCAAGGCGGTGACCAGTGCGAAGACGGTCGCCCCAAAACTCATACCGGCCAACACCTTGCGCCGGTCTACTCGATCCGACCAGTGGCCGACAGGCCATTGAAAGAGGGCTCCACCGAGTATGGTAGCGCTCATAAGCGCCGCAACTTCATCATCCGTTAGTCCCGTTTGGTGAGCGAAAAGTGGCCCCAATGTCCAAAAGGCGCCACCGGCCAAACCCGAAGCGAGACAACCCATCATCCCCAGCGGGGCGGTTTGGTAGAGTTGTCTCAAATCCAGGGACAGGCTTTTTAGCCGCTCCGGCTCCGGTACCGGGGTCAACGCCAAGGGCACCAGGCTAAGGCTGAACAGTGCGGCCGCAATGGCGAAAAGCTCCAGTTGCCCTACACTGCCGACCAACAACAGCTGTTGACCGGCAGCCATGGCGATCAGGTTAATTAACATATAAACGGCGAAAATCCGGCCTCGCCAGACATCGCTTGTCCGTGCATTCAGCCAGCTTTCGATGATCAGATAGATACCAACGATACAGGCGCCGTAAATAAAACGCGCCATTAACCATACCCAGGGGTTGACGACTAACCCGTGGAAAATCACCAGGCAGCAGGCAATAGCACCAGTTACCGCAAAGGCGCGTATATGGCCAATACGGTTGATCAACACAGGAGCCAAAAAGGTGCCGAGGATGTAACCTCCAAAGTAGGCGGCCATAATGATACCGATCATTGTATTCGAATAGCCTTCCAACGCTGCTCGCAGGGTTAACAGCGTACCGAACAGCCCGTGGCCAATTAATAAAATCCCGATCCCCAGGAGCAGGCTGGTAATACTGATCAGCATGGCAGACATAAGCAATTAAATCATACCTGCGGTAGCACCCTACCAAGCGCTGCCCGCAGGATCATCTCATTTCCGCCAGAATCGTTTGCGCGAAAGCCATCAACATGGCAAACACAAACATTATGTCTAGCGATTTTCCTTTCTTGACACATCTTCAAACTCGGCATCCACCACATTTTGATCGGCGCCCGCTGTGCCAGTCTCATTTCCGCCGTCGGCTTGGCCATAGAGTCGCTGGGCCATTCTCGCTGAAGCCTCGGTCAGTGCCCTGGTCTTGGCATCAATCTGCGCCTGGTCGTCGCCCTTGACTGCCTCTTCGAGCGCCTTGATGGCAGCATCAATGCTTTCTTTCTCACCAGCTTCTATTTTTTCACCAAGATCCATTATCGACTTGCGTGTCGCATGGATTAGCCCGTCGGCCGTGTTTCGTGCCTGGACCAGTTCGTGGAACTTTCTGTCCTCCTCAGCATGAGCCTCGGCTTCCCTGACCATACGTTCCACGTCGTTCTCGGACAGACCGCTGGAGGCCTTGATAACAATCTTGTTTTCTTTCCCGGTTGCCTTGTCCTTGGCGGAAACATGGAGGATACCGTTGGCGTCGATATCAAAAGTGACCTCGATCTGCGGCACGCCGCGTGACGCCAGTGGCAGACCCGCCAGGTTGAACTGGCCGAGTGACTTATTATCGGCTGCGCGCTCGCGCTGGCCCTGCAGCACGTGCACAGTGACTGCGGTTTGGTTGTCCTCGGCGGTGGAAAATACCTCGGAGGTTCGCGTGGGAATGGTGGTGTTTTTCTCGATCAGCGTCGTCATAACACCGCCTTTTGTCTCGATACCCAGGGATAGGGGCGTCACATCGAGCAGCAGGACGTCTTTTACCTCGCCGGAGAGCACCGCCGCCTGGATGGCGGCCCCGATAGCCACCGCTTCATCGGGATTGACGTCCTTGCGCGCTTCCTTTCCGAAGAAGGCTTTTACCTTTTGTTGCACCAGGGGCATGCGGGTCTGGCCGCCCACTAGAATGACCTCATCAATATCTGACGCGGACAGGTGGGCGTCTTGCAAGGCCACTTTGCACGGTTTCCCTCCATCACCGCCACGCAGGAATTGGTCGTACCCAGATCGATCCCGATTACTTTGCCCATGACTCTTACCTCTTGCCGTGTTGCGATTCTAGAACCTGACTCTTTCCTATGCCCTGTGCTTGCCAAAAAGGATTAGATCACAGAAAAGCTTAAACCTTGCTTAAGCAATCCGTTCAACCCTGTGATCCTCTTAAGCTGGTTTTAAGCCAACCTGGTGGAGAATACAATGGGATTTAGGGAGTTTGATTAATGGGCAATATAGGCATATTTTCCGGAACGTTTGACCCGGTTCACGATGGGCATGTCGCGTTTGCCCTGCGGGCGCAACAGCAGGCAAGGCTGGACAGGGTGGTCTTTATTGCCGAGCCGCGTCCGCGCCGAAAACGTGGTGTCACAGTACTCAAACACCGAGAAAACATGCTCGGCCTGGCATTGCAAGGTAAGGCGCACGTGGAATTGCTGCGGACCCCGTGGCAAACCGTTCATACCGTCAGGGGAAGGTTTACCGTGGTCACTAACACCTACGGTGAGAACAATGACTATTGTCTGTTGATGGGGGGAGACGCTTTTTGTCATATCGAGCAGTGGGACGAGAATGGCAGCGACAAAGGCGGCTACAGGGATATTGTCACCTTGGTATCTTTTATTGTTGCGCTCAGAGCAGGAGACGACTGTACCGGTATCAATGTGGTAAAAAAGCGAATCGGGGCTCGTGTTACCCTAATAAACTCACCTCTCCCAACTTGTTCCTCAAGCCGTATTCGCAATGACGTTATGGCAAATCAAAAGCCAAACGGTATTGATCTTCGGGTCTATGATTACATCAAACAGCACGAGTTGTATCTTTGCAGAAAGTGACGCCCTTAATCCTGGCTGAAGCCGTTATTGCTCCGTTGACAGTGAGTGCCTGCGCAGGGGTAAATAACGTGAAAAACCGGGATACTTCTCCGCCGCTTAAGTTGAACTTAAGCTTAGAGGGCCATGCTTACTGTTACGGTCAATAAAGGAGTGCGTATGGGGGTTCCGGGTGAAGACGTTGCGTTTACTACTCTATGTTTGCTGTGCGACGTTGGGCGGATTAAGTGCAGATTTCAGCGGTGCTGAGCCAGGGGATACCGGTGAAACTGCCGGCACCGAACGGGTGATCATTGCCGACAAACGCTATCGAGCGCGGAGCGGGGCGAGAACAGATGATTTCAGCGGTGCAGCGCCAAATCAACAGATACACTTCGCAGTGGAGGCTTAACAACCGGAAGAGCCGGTAAAAATTAAAAAATTATCAGCATTATCTTGCGAGTGGCGTCGTGGTTTTCGTGGGTAGGACTATACTTACACATAAGCCGCATAGCGGCTTGGTTGTATGATTTGGCTGCTGAATCCGCATTTGATGGGCCGAATGGCGTCTTCGGAGAACAATTCCGATGTTAGCGTTCGGCCGCCGGGACCAATGTGGAGGAAACCATGATCAATTTGGTGCCTCATGTATCACTTCCAGTAACCAAACCGTGTACGCCTTCGCTGCTGGATCACGAAAACCAGCGCTTTGGCGGCACCGGGGGAGTTAGCAGCCACAACAGAAAAGCGGGCTTTCGCCCGGCCTTCCTCGATCGCGCCACCGGGCGGATTTTCCCATCCCGCTTCGCCAATGGCACCCTGGCGCCCTTGCACCTGCTTGACGGGTTGCCCGAAGAGTTGGTGCTGCAGCGCGATGCCAAGGGTACCATCATCGCGGTGAAGGAAACCGTGTTTGCGGGTTTTGTCCGCGGTACGCAGTTTTACACGCGCGAAGAGGCGGCGATCGCTGTGATGATGGGGTAACGCTAAAGGGCAAGTGGCTGCCAGGCCCCACGGAGTCAGAGACTGGGATATCCCGGTTATCTCTGACGGTGTGGTAATTCAGCAGAAAGGAACTGGCCAAAGCCCAGCGGAATCTGCAGAGTAAAGGGGATTGGCCATCATCCGTACCTGCGGAAACATCAGTTAAGCAAAAATTTCCCTCGGATTTTCATGGAGTTAGGTGGCCGTAGAACATTTCTTTAACGGGGTTCAGAAAACGGTCGAAGGTGTATTTTCAGGTGCGAATCTTAGCATTCTGAGATTGCATTATTTATTATCTGCTCTAAAGTAAGCTTTTGTACCGATGATGGCCAACCCCCCTATTGAAGGACGGGGGAAATATCGATGAAGAAATATGCAACTACTTTTTGGCAGCGTTAGACCCCAGAGGAGATACCTGAATGCGCCTTTTGGGTTTGGTCGGTCGCGCACTTGCTAGCTACCTCGCTCAATCGAGTACGCGCGACGTCCGAATCGCGACTTGTAAACCTGAACAACTTGCGTCAGCGTTACGCAAGAGTGATGTGCTTCTTATAGAAGGCTCCAGTCGTTTTAGTACGGCGATTAAGTATCTTACTCAGTCAACGTGGTCACATGCAGCGCTCTGTATTTCTAATAATTCAGAGTTTCCGGCTACGAGCTTGGAAAATATCGAATTGCTGGAAGCAGACGTACTGGAAGGGGTTCGTAAAGTATCGCTGAAGAAATATGCCAACCAGCACACTCGAATTTGCCGCCCCGTAGGCCTTACATCCCAAGAGATCAATAAAGTTGTCGCATATGCTATGTCCAAAATTGGATACCAGTATGATCTAAAAAACATCATAGATTTGGCGCGTTACCTAATCCAGACGCCGACGGTACCAGTCCGCTGGAGACGACGTTTGTTGGCGCTAGGTAGCGGTGACCCAACGAAAGCGATCTGCTCTTCACTTATTGCGCAGGCATTCCAATCAGTAAGATATCCGATTCTTCCAGAACACGTAGTTGCGAAATCACGCGATCCCACATGTTTGAATTGTTATGAGGAGTTCTTGCACATTAGGCATCATAGTCTTTTTGCACCGAGAGATTTCGATATTTCGCCGTATTTTGAAATAGTCAAACCGACATTGACGAGTGGTTTTGACTCTCATAACATACCTTGGATTGAAGATGATGAATACTGTGAGAATGGGTGCTAGTGTCCTGTATAAAATGCATATTCATTGGACTTTGGACTGATTATAGCGATGCCAAGCAATAATGTGACGATGTTTTGAAAAGTAGTTGACATTTCGAGACCTCTTCGATTTTCGTTTTTTTGCTGACAAGCAAAAAAACGTGTTTCT
>Ga0213841_1000281_pt1 | contig 80009 bp, 70 predicted proteins | sample SWPATP23_FD_160125 | JGI IMG/M metagenome (GOLD analysis project Ga0213841, IMG submission 160125) | Coastal seawater microbial communities from Marineland, Florida, United States - SWPA TP2 #3 | ecosystem: Environmental > Aquatic > Marine > Coastal | place: USA: Florida | collected 2016-08-14
CGCGTAACCATCCGTTGAGCCGTCTAAAGAGCCGTCCATTTTGCCGTCCAGTCCTATGCCTCATCTCGACAACAGGACTCGCACAGATAGCCTCACAGCGGCAGGAGGGGATCGCCGAAGCGCTTACAGTATGAACCCGCCGGTGCTTATCGACACACCGCTCCCGGTTCCGACCGCCCGGCCATTCTCATAAACGATCACACGAACTGACCGTTCCTTAAGCTCAGTGGCGCGAGGGGTCGCACTCGATGATAATGGGGCAATGCTGCACACTATGGCAGTGGCGACACATGCAAGAAGTAGGCGCAAAAACCAAGTCCCTGAAAAATTTGACTAGTTTGGTAACAGTTTTGCAAACGGAGTAATTCTTGTGCAAGGGAGCAATGTGAAAAATGCAGAAATGACGCAGCTTTGCGGTGCGCCAGATCCAAAGCTCCGAAGTTTGGCAGGATATCGATGTGTTGCTCGGGGAACGACATGCTTTCAGGGGTGCTTGAAAAATTTCTTTAGATGCAGCCAAGAAGGGGCGGCACCTTATTGGTGCACTTGGGAGCCACCTTAAACAGACTTACCCTCGCACTGTGTCGACATGGGCAGAATTGGTCACCGGAGTTCGGTGACGCCAGAATGCATCGGGATGGCTCACGCGCTGTTTCCCTAGGACTTCCACTAGTTCCCCTGAGGGATCCGCCCATCATTCGGTCTGCAGCTGGCCATTCCTCCTAACCTGTGTTTGGACAGGCAGAATTGCAAAGAGGACAGGGTAAGAACAAGTTCAGGTGCCTCTGCAATCATGCCTTCCAGCCCTCGAGTGTTCAGAGAGTTGCTTGCGCGAACATCCGGAACTGCACGGAGGTGACTTCATCAAGCTCGCATCCGCAACACTACGGAACGTTTGGAGAGTCTCTTCCCGTGACGACCCAATGCTTTCCCGCACGGCGCCTCGTTTTGACCTGACTATCGTGAGATTGAAGTTCACAGATCCTCGATTTTTTCTAGTTTTTGCTCTCCAGAACCAAAAAAATCCCATAAGCTGTTGATTTTAATACTCAGAATGTTGACCTCAACCCCGATAGATTTACCTAAATGTTTACATTCTGGTGCCGTATGCTGACACGATGTTTACATCAAAGTTGACAGATCCGGCGCTATGTTGACGTTTTGCACCGGCCGTCAACATGACTATCGTGAATGTTCGGTGCGCAGGCCTCCGGTCAAAACGAGATAGTTTTTGCACCGCGCCCTAGTGCGTCAGTCGAGACATCACTCACATTTCCAGGCCAAGCGTAATGCTTGCACTAGCTTCAAGCTTGGAGGGGGATCCTGCTCCTCTGTGATCAGTCTAATAAGTGAGATCCAGTGCCTTTCGTTCTCTGAAATCGGTCTTGTGTTTGGAAGCTTGAAACTAAGGCTGGAAACCTTCGTCATTTCCCAAACACCCCGCGCAGTGCCGCACGCGACCGCATGGTCAGCCTGGGGTCGCTGTAGTCGGACGCCTCTCGGATTTCTTCGAGCCAATCCACTTCGTTTTGGGTCACGAGCGTGCCAAAGATGTCCTCAACTGCCTTAAGCATTGTTTCGTTCCCGCTTTGGCACAGCGTGAGCAGGAAGAGCCGCCGCGCATCACATTCTAGCGCACGGGCCAGAGCCGGCACCCGGTCCAACGGCATTTTTGTCCGACCCGATTTAAGCAGGCTCATCATGTTCGGACTCACGAATCCAGCCTCAGCGGCGATATCGCGCTGACTCTTCACCGGCTTCAGTTCGAGAACGCGTTTCGTGAGGAAGCAAGAAAACGCGCTTCCCTCAAACGGGCTTCCTATCGGCATGGGGTTCTCTCTCCTATCAAAATCAAAAGTGACTGTCTGAGTTGAATATAGAAAGATGCACGTCGGGAATGTCGTGCTCGATAAAACTGCTCAGAAAGGTAGATGAACTGCGAGGCCAATGTGCGGGCTCCAGTCATCGGCAAAAATATGATGGAAAAAGGGAAACGCAGGCCGTAGCCTGCGTTTCAATGTGGTGCAATCGAGTGCTTGTTAACGGCTCGACCACGAATTTTGAACACTTCAAGCTTATCATTCAAAAGGAGTAGATCAACCCCGATTTTCCATTGAGTGTATGTCCGCGTGTCGTCAAATATATACGCATTGAATAAGAGGGTGATTTATGCGGCTTGGTCTTGATATTGGCACGAATTCGATCGGTTGGTGGCTGTATTCAACCGAGAGAGGGGAGATTTCCGATGTTGTCGACGGTGGTGTCCGCATTTTCTCGGACGGGCGCGATCCGAAATCTAAGGCATCGCTTGCGGTAGACCGCCGCGCCGCCCGCGCGCAACGCCGTCGCCGTGACCGTTTTCTGCGCCGCAGAGCCGCCTTGATTAAACGCATGGCCGACGTGGGGTTGATGCCCCACGACCCTGCGGAGGCAAAGAAACTTGAACAGTTGGATCCTTATGCGCTGCGCGCCGAGGGTCTGGACCGGGAATTGCCGCTTACACATCTAGGCCGCGCGCTTTTCCATCTCAACCAGCGGCGCGGCTTCAAATCCAACCGAAGAACAGATCGCGGAGACAATGAGAGCGGAAAGATTAAGGATGCGACAGCACGGCTAGATCAGGCGATGATGGCAAAGGGTGCACGGACCTATGGCGAATTTCTGCATATGCGCCGCACAGAGGCGCCTACCCCGCGTGAAACCCTCTCGGTTCGCACCCGGCTGTCCGTCGCCCGACGCGGCACAACAGACAAGGAGGAAGCCGGTTACGATTTCTACCCCGACCGCCGCCACTTGTCCGAGGAATTCGACAGGCTCTGGTCCGCACAAGCCGCATTTCATCCCAAAGTGCTGACCGACGAACTTCACGACGAGATCAGGCTGATCATTTTTCATCAACGCCCTCTAAAAGCGCCTGAGGTGGGCTTATGCCTCTTCACTGATGAGAAGCGACTGGCCAGCGCGCATCCGTTGAATCAGCGCCGCATTCTGCTGGAAACCGTGAACGCGTTGCGGATTGCGGCTCGGGGTGAACCAACCCGCGCACTGACACTGGAAGAACGCGACACGATCCTGCATGCAATAAACAACAGGAAACACACAAAGAGCCTGTCGGGCATGGCAATGAAGCTCAAGTCGCTCGGCAAAGAGATCAAGCTACGATCCGATCAGCATTTTACGCTGGAAACTGCCAACCGAGATGCCATCGCTTGCGACCCGGTGCGCGCCAGCCTCTCCAATCCGATCCGTTTCGGCCCGAGCTGGTCCTCACTGGACGCAGAGGCGCAATGGCAGGTGATCCGCCGCATCCGCGAGGTGCAGAGCGAGGCGGATCATGACGCTCTGGTTGCCTGGCTAGAGGACAGACACGGGCTGGATCGCGCGCATGCTGTCATGGTGGTTCATGCCCCGTTGCCCGAGGGATATGGCCGCCTTGGGCTAACCGCAACGACAAACATTCTGGCCGAGCTGGAGGCAGAGGTAATCCCGTATTCTGAGGCCGTATTGCGCTGTGGTTGGCACCATTCAGACGAACGGACTGGGGAGGTTCTGACGGAACTGCCCTACTATGGTGAAATCCTTGAACGGCACGTGATCCCCGGCAGCTTCGACAGCGCCAAACATGATCCCGAGAAACAGGCACCAGAATATTTTGGCCGCATCACCAATCCCACGGTGCACATCGGATTGAACCAGCTGCGCCGCCTAGTGAACAGGATCATCTCCGTCTACGGCAAGCCCGACGAGATCGTGGTAGAACTGGCGCGTGATTTGAAGCTTTCCGAAGACCAGAAACGCGAAGTGCAGCGCGATATCAAGAAGAACACGGAGGCGGCGATTGCAAGGGGCGAGAAGCTGGAGGAGCTTGGCGTGCCCAATACCGGCGCGAACCGGATGCGAATGAGGCTGTGGGAGGAGCTGGGACCAGCGATTGGTCCGCGAAAATGCCCCTATTCCGGCGAAGCAATCAGCGCTGCAATGGTATTTGAAGAAGGGATCTGCGACGTCGATCACATCCTGCCCTACTCGCGCACGCTTGATGACAGTTTCGCCAATCGCACGCTATGCCTCAGGGAATGGAACCGCGAAAAGACCAACCAAACCCCGTGGGAAGCTTGGGGAGGCACCCCGAAATGGTCGGCCATTGCCGCCAATCTGAAGAATCTGCCATCTAACAAATCTTGGCGCTTCGCCCCTGACGCGATGGAACGGTTCGAGGGAGAGAGTGACTTCTCCGCGCGCGCTCTTAAGGACACGCAATACCTGTCGCGAATCGCGCGCACCTATCTCAGCGCGCTTTATGACGGCGGTGACGGAAAATCTCATGTCTGGGTTGTGCCCGGCCGACTGACCGAAATGTTGCGTCGGCATTGGGGATTGAACGGGATTGATGCACTGGCTGACAGCGTCAAGGAGACCGGAAAAGCAAAGAAACGCACCGACCATCGGCACCACGCCATCGACGCAGCAGTAATCGCGGCGACGGACCGAAGCCTGATCAAACGCATCTCCGACATGGCTAAACGAAACGAGCTATACGGCGCGGAGGAAGTCGTCCGCTCTGTCCCACCGCCGTGGGAGGGCTTTCGTGCGGATGTCGCAGCCCAAATTCGGAGCATTATCGTGAGTCATCGTGCCGACCACGGCCGCATCGACCTTGCCGCACGAAAAAAGGGCAAGGACAGCACCAGCGGTCAACTACACAACGATACAGCATACGGGATTGCGGAGGATGGGGTGGTTGTGACCCGCAAGCAGTTGTTGTCGCTCAGCGCCAACGACATTGCGATTTCGAAGCGTGGTGCAAACATTCGAGACGTCGATCTGCAACGCCACCTGGCACGCGTGACTCGAGGACTTAGTGGCAAAGATTTCGAAACCGCACTGAGCAACTTTGCGGCAGAGCGCAAACTACCTGATGGATCAGACAATCCCTATATCGGCATCCGGCATGTCCGAGTCGAAGAAGTGCTGAATGTTATCCCAATCAAGAACAAGGAAGGCGAAATCTACAAGGGTTACAAACCCGACAGCAACAGCCGCTTCGAAGTCTGGAAGCTCCCAGACGGCTCGTTGACCCACCACGTCGTTTCAACATTCGATGCCCATAAGGATGATGCCAGCAAACCGCATCCGGCGGCGAAACGGCTGCTCCGCCTTCACAAGGGGGACATGGTGCGTTTGGAGAGTAGCAAGATCGGACCTGTTGTCGCGACCGTCGAGAAATTTAACATTAACGGTGGCATTGAGATGGTGCCTCATAATGAGGCCAATGCTTCTGATCGTTATAGGAAGCTAAAGGAAGATCTCTACATCAGACTGAACGCTGTCACACTTATTAGATCTGGCGCGCGGCGTGTCTTGGTGGATGAAATGGGGCGCGTGCGCGATCCCGGACCAATCGCCTGACATCGCCGATTTGGTGAATCCAGAATCCCGAATTAAAATCGATCCACTAACGATTCGCGGCTTTGCGCGGGGTGTGTTCTATTGGATCAAATTATTGATATTGCCACCAACGGGCGGCATTTGTCGCGGGATCGGGGGTTCTTGAAGGTAAGCGAAGAGGGTGAGGAGGTCGGCCGAACCCCATTGGACCAAGTGGCTGGCGTCATAGTGCATGCACATGGCGTGACTTGGACCACCTCGCTGTTAGTGGAACTCGCCGAGCGCGGCGCGCCAGTCATACTTTGCGCTGAGAACCACGCGCCCAAATCCGTTCTTTTGCCTTTAGAGGGGCACCATGCCCAAGGTGCACGGATGCGTGCGCAATGGTCTGCCAAAGCTCCTCTGATCAAACAGGCCTGGAAGCAGGTGGTCGTGGCCAAGATACGCATGCAGGCGGCTGCGCTGGAGGCAGTCGGTGAACCTCCAGCGCGCCTGCACATGATGATCCGAAAGGTCACATCGGGCGATGGATCTAATGTCGAGTCGCAAGCGGCCCGCTACTATTGGCCCATCATTATGGGGCCGGAATTTCGCCGCGACATAGGGGCAGGTGGTGAAAATGCGTTGTTGAACTATGGCTATACCATACTGCGAGCCGCAACCGCCCGTGCCGTGGTCGCGGCCGGCCTACACCCGACAATTGGCCTGTTTCATTCCAACCGGGGCAACGCGTTTGCCTTGGCCGATGATTTGATGGAACCTTTCCGCCCATTGGTCGATTGCACGGTTCGGGGGCTCGCGCGCACAAACGGTCCGCAGGTCGACACTACAGCCAAGCATGCCCTTGCCACACTGATTGCGACTGACCTTCCCCTAGGCGAAAACGTAACGCCGGTTTCAGTCGCTCTTGTGAGACTCGCAACCTCTCTCGGACAAAGCTTCGAGTCGGGCAAGCTTACTCTCGCATTGCCTGACCCTCCGGATCCCCTCGTGTTTGCGGGATTGGGGAAATGAGCGCAACCGTAACAAAACTGTCGGGGTATCGTCTGATGTGGATTCTCGTAATGTTCGATCTGCCTACGGATACGAAAAAGCAGCGCAAGGACGCCGGCACCTTCCGAAACTTCCTACTCGATGAAGGATTCGAGCGTAGTCAGTTCTCCGTCTATGCGCGATTTGTAAATGGTAAGGAGGCCTTCACTACGCGCGTTGGCCGCATCGAGCGCAATTTGCCGGAATCGGGTGATGTGCAAATCCTCAACTTCACCGATCGGCAATATCGCGATATCGTTCATTTCTCGGATCAGGGACGCCGGAAGGCTCGCGAAAATCCGCAACAACTGGTGATGTTTTGATGCGATTCGGACAAAATTTCCCCGGCGACGGCCCAAGAAAACTCCTTAATATCAGAGTGTTATCGGAGAATCTATTGTAGCTGTTCAAAATTCGCGGTCCAGCCGCAACTGCGCCTCCTGCGCTTGGTTCGCGTAGTCTATTGTAGCTGTTCAAAATTCGCGGTCCAGCCGCAACTTCAGCTACACGCTGACATTTCGCCTTTTGATTGTAGCTGTTCAAAATTCGCGGTCCAGCCGCAACATGCGCCACACCCGGTCGGCTTCGCCTTGAATTGTAGCTGTTCAAAATTCGCGGTCCAGCCGCAACTCGGGAAGCCGTTTTACATCCGCACAGTGATTGTAGCTGTTCAAAATTCGCGGTCCAGCCGCAACTTGCCGCCTGTGTTGCGATGCACCGCGACCAATTGTAGCTGTTCAAAATTCGCGGTCCAGCCGCAACTGACGAAGCGCTTGCACGGTAAGGCGCGCTATTGTAGCTGTTCAAAATTCGCGGTCCAGCCGCAACTTCATCCTTCTGTGCGAGGGCGGCGCGGGCATTGTAGCTGTTCAAAATTCGCGGTCCAGCCGCAACTTGAGCGTTCCGCCAGTCTGGCTGACGCCGATTGTAGCTGTTCAAAATTCGCGGTCCAGCCGCAACTTCTCCACCATCGGAACGCTTCAGGCGAGGATTGTAGCTGTTCAAAATTCGCGGTCCAGCCGCAACTGTTTGAGTTCCGGTTCAATGAGGCTGACGATTGTAGCTGTTCAAAATTCGCGGTCCAGCCGCAACCCGGTATTCGTTACCGTGATGGACCAAATGGATTGTAGCTGTTCAAAATTCGCGGTCCAGCCGCAACCGCCCTGAACATCGAGTTTTGCCGCTTTGCATTGTAGCTGTTCAAAATTCGCGGTCCAGCCGCAACTCAAGCAGCGAGGAAGGGTTCTTCCCGCTAATTGTAGCTGTTCAAAATTCGCGGTCCAGCCGCAACACCCCGCCATGGGCCACCCGTGCGCTTTGCATTGTAGCTGTTCAAAATTCGCGGTCCAGCCGCAACTTGCGCGGTCGTCGCAACGGCATTGCGGGGATTGTAGCTGTTCAAAATTCGCGGTCCAGCCGCAACAAACCTCCACGCCATTCAGTTCTACGGTAAATTGTAGCTGTTCAAAATTCGCGGTCCAGCCGCAACTTACTGGACAAAGCCGCGACCATGCCGCTAATTGTAGCTGTTCAAAATTCGCGGTCCAGCCGCAACTAAACGTCACCGTGCAACTGGAGGGCGTCCATTGTAGCTGTTCAAAATTCGCGGTCCAGCCGCAACGGTAGGTGGTATCCTATTTCTGCTTATGGAATTGTAGCTGTTCAAAATTCGCGGTCCAGCCGCAACTGACGGCAGGGTCAAAGCCGAGGATGTGAAATTGTAGCTGTTCAAAATTCGCGGTCCAGCCGCAACTAACATAACCAGCAGTAGCTGGAGTTAATGATTGTAGCTGTTCAAAATTCGCGGTCCAGCCGCAACCGCGCGGGCAGACGGGTTGCAAAGCTACGAATTGTAGCTGTTCAAAATTCGAGAACCAACTGGATGTGAAGATAGTGCTCTTAGGTTCATTGAACCTCCGCAATCGACACCACCTTTGCCAGTTGGCGAAAACACGAGAAGATACAGTGCTCTTTTGACCAAATATCAATGATTTGGCCGCGGCGAACTGTCTTCGGGAGGCAGGGGTCGGAGGTTCGAATCCTCTCACTCCGACCAATCTTTCAGCCCCTTTATTGATCTCTTGCAAGTGGCGCGCGCGATTTGGCCGTGAAGTTTCACCTGCAGGCGCAGGGTTTACGCAACGCGCTTGCCCCGCTGCCACACCGTCGCAGCCGTTACTCCATCAAGATCGATATGCTGAAAATCCGCAAGCGCCCCCGGCACCAGGCGGCCCAATCCTTGTCTTCCACCGACAAGGCTTGCCGGAACAGAGGTTGCCATCGCCAGCGCGGTCGTTTCATCGGCGTGCCCCCACCCTATCAGGTTGCGCACGGCGGTCAGCAGGTCCAGATCGGCACCAGCCAGCGTGCCGTCCAGCAAGGTCAGCCGTCCCTCAGTGCGCAGAACCTTGCGGCCCCCCAGATCAAATTCGGTCTCGGCAGTTCCGGCAACTGACATGGCATCGCTGACCAGAAAGATCCGGCCCGGCCCCTGTTTGGCCCGAAGCGCGATACCCACATTGGCCGGGTGCACATGCACCCCATCCGCGATCAGCCCCGCCGAAAGCTGCCCATTGGCCAGCGCCGCCCCAACCAGACCCGGTTCGCGATTGCCAAGCTGGCTCATCGCGTTGAACAAATGCGTCACGCAAGAGGCCCCTGCTGACACCGCTTCTGCCACTTGCGAATAGTTGGCGTCGGAATGGCCGAGTGACACCAGAACGCCGGCCTCTGTCAAATCGCGGATCTGTGCCGGGGTCACGTTCTCGACGGCGACTGTCATCTTCAGGACCGGCAGGCGCTGCGCGGCGTCCTGCAATCGGGTGACATCCCGGTCAGTCATGGGCCGGATGAACCTTGCATCATGGGCGCCCTTGCGCGGCACCGACAGATGCGGTCCCTCCAGATGCAGGCCGATGATGCCCGGTATGTCCTCGGCGATTGCCGTTGCCACCGCATCAATCGCGGCCTCCGTTTTTTCCGGCATATCGGTGATCAGAGTGGGCAGTATGGATGTTGCCCCAAGCCTGGCATGGGCGGCCGCGACGCGACCCAGGGCCGTGACTGACTGATCCTCATTCAGCATCACCCCCCCACCGCCATTGACCTGCAGATCGACAAATCCGGGGGTAATGATCCCGCCGGGCAGGTGTTGGATCTTGTGACCTGCGGGTAATGCGGTGGTGGCCATGATCGTTGCGACCCGATCGCCTTCAATCACCAACGCGCAGCCTTCATGCCATTCCGATCCATCGAAAATGGCGGGGCCGACATAGGCTGTTCGGGTATTGGTCATACGGTTTCTGTCACGTTTCCAGGGTGGTGAGGCGCAGTTCGGCCACGACATCGTAGGCATCACCGCGATAGATGGATTTGGTAAATTCTGCGATCCGCCCCGAGGGCAGATAGGAAATACGCTCGATCCGCAGACCAGCAGTTCTTTCGGCTACGTCCAGCAGGTCGGCGTCATCCTTCGCCAGGTTGATCGCCGACATCTTCTGAATCGCGCGCACCGGGCGGTTTCCGCCCTGGTCCAGCACGTCATAAAGCGATGTGGTGACGGCAATCGGGTTCGGCAGGATATCGACGGGCAGGGCCGCGCGCTCGATGGCCATGGGTCGATCATCGGCCACGCGCAGCCGTGCAATGCGAGAGACCGAGTCATTGGCCGACAAAGCAAGGGCCATTGTTTCATCCGGCGCAGGCAGGCTGATGCTGCGTTCCAGCCAAACCGATGTTGATTTCATGCCGCGGCGGCGCATGTTCTCGGACAACGAAGTCAGATGAGACAGCGACTGTTCCACCCGCAGCGATTTTCCGGTCACGAAGGTGCCCGAACCCTGGCGCTGAACCACTGTCCCGGTTTCAACCAGCGCCTGGATCGCATTCCGTACCGTCACGCGCGACAAACCCGTAAGAGCGGCAATTTCGCGTTCCGATGGCAGTGCCGCTCCGGGCGGCAGAATGCCGATCTCGGGGTTCATGGCACGCTCGATCCGCTTGCGAAGCTGCACGTAGCGGGGCCCGGCATCCCGGCTGAGCCAATCATCGGCCTTAAGATAGTCCGCGATCTTCATGCTATCCCCCGTCATCAGGCAACGCCCGCGCAAGGGCCAACGCCCCGTCAAGCGCGCTGCCATCGGGTTCGGTCAGGCAACGGGACACGCCATCGGGCAGGAACGCTGCATATTCCCGCGCCAGTCCGCCGATGGGACACAGCCGTCCCCCGGGTGTCCACCCCAGCCTGTCCAGCCCACGGATGATATAGGCCGCGCCCTCTGCCATCAGATCCGACGCAACGTGATCGCCCGCTTGTGCCGCCGCAACAATGCGCGGTGCAAACCGCGCAAAGCCTGCGGGCGTTGTCTCAGCCGCAAATCCGACAATCCCTGCCGGGCCGCCCAGTTCGGATAGAATCTCAACCGTCAGATCCGAACCGGCATCAAGCCTATCGGCATCGTGCAGCGCCCGCGACAACAGCTTTCGCCCCAGAACCGCCCCGGACGCTTCATCGCCCAACACAAATCCCCAGCCACCGATCAGGTCCAGCCGCCCCGCCGCCCGGCGCCCCAGGAAAGACCCGGTGCCAATCCCGATGACTGTGCCATCACCTGGCCCAAGCGCCCCGACGACAGCCGCGATCCGGTCATCTTCCACAACCGCATGGCGCAGCGGCAACCGTGCGGAAACCTCAGCCGCAATTGCCGGACTGACCACACCGGCAAGACCCAGATAAGCCCGGGCATCCGCAAGATCCCGCAAGGCCAGACCGGCAGATTCAGCAAGCGCCTCAAGGCCCTGGGTCAAGGTGGCCAGCGCCCCTTCAAGATCTGTCGACACATTGGCCGCCCCTTGCCGGACCTCAACCCTCTGACCACACGCATCAAGGGCGAAGCGGCAACTACTGCCGCCGCCGTCGATGCCAATAGAAAGGTTCAGCCTAGCCTGCGTCATGAGAAAACCAATACAATACCTTTGCGGGAGATTCTAGCGGAACCTCTACCCATTGCCGCTAGTATTAACTGTTAAAAGATTGAGAATACCGCCACCTGTATGAAAGGTCGTTAGGTGGTATTAGTGAGGGCGTGCCCCCAAGACCCCCTCATCATAATGAGAGCTTGTGGGCCTGCCATCTTCCACTGGCCTGAACGTGGGCCAAGCTTGGCGAGGCACTACGGTGGCGGTAGTTGGGTCGCTAACTTGCTTGGCCGATAGACAGGACGCGCTGCATACTAGACCTTATGAAGAAACGTAGATGCCCAGTGCCGTTCGCTTGTCTTGTATGTCAGGGGGATGTGTGTCGCGAGAAATGTTCGGAGATCGCTTGCTGGCAAGAGATGAACGCCCTGCGTCAGAGATCCATCGTCTTCAATGAGATATCGGGCAACCGCACGTGATATGACCCCGGGACCACTAGCAAGCCACGGCGACTCTCCCGTCGTACTCGTGAAGCTCGCAGTTGCTTCGTCAAGGGCCGCTCGGATCATTGGATCACGAGGTTGCACCGCCATAAAGTTGTTCCCAATAGACATCAGGTATTCTTGATACCCAATGAAACGAAGGTCGAGCCTTAGTGAATCAGAAAGCGGGCGCAAGCAAAGGTCATCACTGTCGATGTAGACCCCGCCTTCATGCCACAGAATAGCCAAGCGAAGTATATCCGATGCTCCGGCCGGATTTGGCGCTAATGCAAAGGAACGGCGCGCGCGCTCTTCACCTTTGTCCTTCAGATACTCAAGAGCGGTTCGCTTATCAAACCGTGTGTATTCGAACTCAGGATTCCTCGAACGGTTCATGTCCATTAGCCAGCCCACTTGCTGTGGTGGCTCCGTTGTATCCCAGAACTGAAAAATCTTTCGGGGAATGCACAAAACGCCCTTGATCAGCGCTGGCGGAACCGCTTGCGGCCTGATCTGGCCCGAACGTCTAAGTGCGCCAAGTGCGCCTATCGCAGCCGATGTGTCGCCATGGTTATCTCGTATGGAATCGCGAAACCGAGCGGCTGCAACGCCTGCATCTGTCTCATGACGATAGATGTCCCTTGTAGTAGAACCCATGGTAAGCTTGAACTCATTGATCAACTGACCCATGATGGATTGTATAGGCTTCTTGTTTATCGCTTTAACGGGCGCTTGTACGGACGCTAGATGAGAATAGCGCTTTTGACTTTCCCAAGCGTCGTCTATGCGCCCAAGAAGACCTAGGGCCCGGGCTCGAAGAGCATGACCATCAGCCCAATTGTTGTCTTCCTCCAACCCTTCTTCGACCAGCTCTAAGGCTTCCAATACATCCATACGATCAATGCAAATTTCCACACGCTGTGCTCGGCGGCTTTGCTGAACTTGGATGGGTAGGTTGTGATCCAGTTCTGACAGAGCAAAAGCAGTCTCGTAGTCACCCATCAAGAATGCGATTTCAGCCAATAGCCCTTTGGTTTCTTCGCCCGCTTCACCTTCAGCGATACGCTGTAGGGTCTCCCTTGCACTACACAGCTGTCCAAGAAATACATGGGTGCGCGCCAGCCTGAAGACGAGTTCTTTTCGACCGGGATCTGCCATTTCAGCGCGCGAAAGCAGGTCGTTAGCCCCGAAAACGTCTTTCTGCGTCATCAAGTAGTCAGCTCTGTGAGCCGCAAGCAGGGAAGGATCGCACCCAAGAGTTTCCGCCTGGTCCAAATGTTCTATGCCGTGATCCGCAAGCCCAAGTCGAAAAAAGACCCTTGCCACAGCAAGTTGTGCTTCTGGATTGGATGGTGCGCTCTTTGCGAAACGATATGCGGCCTCCACCGCAGTTTCCTTATCTCCGGTCTTAAGCAGTAGGTCCACATACTGTGTGTTCAGTAGCAAACTGCCAGGCATCACACACAACCCATCCCGGCTAACGCGCAGGGCCTCTGTGAATTCTCCGCAATCCTTCAAAGTAACGGTCATCAACTGAAGTGCCGACGGGTTGGAGGCATCTTGCTCTAACACTGAGCGCAAAAGCGGAATTGCTTCGTCCCAGTTCCCCTTCAAATGAGCGAACCTCGCCCTCGTCAAACGGGTCGAGACAGTTTGGATATGAGGGGCTTCGTCGTCCAACCAAGCCACAACGTCCTGCGGCCTATGGTGGGCTTCTCTCAAACGCAGGTTCTCCATCCATAGCGCCAACCGATCTGGATACGCCCGGCAAAAACTGTCTGCGAGGTCGATCGCCTCATCAGCCCCCTCCAGGGCTTTCAGCGCGAGGGAAGCCAATTGATAGGGCTGCGTATTCGTCCAGTCATGATCCACCTGAGAATGCAGAAGCTTTGCCTCTTCCGGTCGACCGGCTTCAATGAGAAGCTCCACACAAGGGCGCAAAAGCGAGTGCCGCTGCATCTCCTCTGACTTGGCCCGTAAGATTCCCAGAGCCTCCTCTCCACGTCCAAGACGCCTAAGTAGGCTCACAAGGAGAAGGACAAGGGGAACATGGTCTGGAAACGCCTCGGAGGCGGACTGCGCGACGGTAAGCGCCTCAGTCACGAGCCCCTTTGAGACAAGCTCGTTTACTTTCTCGAAGCTATCCGTATGCGAATGGTTGGGATTCAAGTCGTTCACGCCCGCTCGGTACCACAGTTAACGCCGCATTATTCAACGCTCAATAGAGACGCGCGCCGACCTAAAACTGCTCTGCAAAATCCGCACAGCAGACCCGTTTAGAAACCGTAAGGCACACAGAGTTAGTCTTCTCTGGACGCCTTTAGATCCGCGATCTCCTGTTTAAGCTGCCAGATTTGTTCCTGCTGCGAACAGATCATTAGAGTCAACAGTTTCTCGATGCTCCAGGGTGCGGCGTCCGGTTCCGAAGGCGCCAACTCATCGAATACCAAAGGCGGTTCTCCCCTCGAAACCAGCAGCTCATTGACCTGGTCAAAGTCGTCCTTATAGGAGTCTTGTATGCTGCGGAGGTCATCGACGGTCGGCAATAGCTCATCTATCGGCGGAGTTGCCGTAGCCGGACTCGGATGAAGGATGCCCGTTTCCCTCGCAATCTGTGAAAATCGATGTGGGAGAACCGTTTCCTCGTAGCAAGAGTTGTGAACTGCCCACATCGCAAGCAACGCGTCAGACGGGGAAGAATTCGCATGAACTGTCGAAATGCCGGATAGCCCGATGAGTGACAGGAAATGTTGAGCAACATCGCTGACTACGTCAAAGTTATAGAGCTCGATTGCGCCGGGAAAGGCATCGGTCCACTTGGCAATATCGTCTGAGAAACCGATATCCTGGTGCGCTGCCCATTCGCTGAAAGTTCGAACAGGTCCCTTATAGGTCTTGAACTTGATACCGAACTGCACGTAGCCACTCCTGGCCCACTTATCATGCCTGCGAACATAGCAGATAAAACGCATCCGCACGCCCGCATCCTTAAGCGCTTTGAATATGCCCAGAACCCGGTCTGACCTGGTCAGGAATGCTTCATTGCTCCAGATGGCTTGCCGAATGCCGAGCTTCCCAAGTCTTTCCAGCTCGGCCAAAACGACTTGAACAGCTTCGGCTTCCACTTTCTGCTTGTCTGGGGCTCTGAAAAACGACTGCGGTGCCTTATCTTCACACCAGGAAAAAACACGAGCCTGTGGTATGTGCTCCAGTGTCAGGCCGAAATAAGCGGTTTTCTGCTCTAGCAGCGGTTTCTCATTGCGCTTAAGCATAAACTGAATCGAAGTTGATCCAGTCTTTCCCGCACCGATATGAACAACGAGTTCTGGAAACTCTGTCATTGCCCTATCTTTCCCTCTTCAAAACAGTTGAAAGCCAGATTGAAACGCCTTGGTGTGAACGAAATCCAGGCATTGGGCCCTCACAACCCACCAGGGTTCTTTTTGCAAACCATCTGTCAATCACCCGACATTGATCCCCTGATTTTCAAGCTGCACAATAACCTGCTGGTTCGCCTTAGAAAATAGGCTGACTTCTCAACCACATAAGCGGCTTTGACCTGCCACGTCGAACTGAGTTAGAGCCGCCACATACATAGATGGTCATATGACGAACCTCGAAGGGGAAGCAGCTCTGATATAGTATCGAAATTCAATAAAGTACACGGTTATCCCGCTACTCGTTTGTGCAGGGACCAAGCCTGCTCCATGGGAAGTTCATCCTCGATCCCGTTCACCAATTCGCGCCACAGCTCCACATTGCCAATGCAATCATTCATCACCGCCGACAGCTGCGAAACAGACCCGGGCATGAACTGGAGGCCGTTCTTGCGATCAACGATCCGGTTCGAAAGTCCGCCAACCCTGGAAGCGAGAACAGGGCGTCGTGCGTCCCAAGCTTCGGACACGACCAGGCCGAAGGTTTCTGGCCAAACAGAGGGCACAACCGCCCAGTCAACCGAACTCATGAGCTCGAAGACGTTGTCCCGGGAATAGGGGCCAACCTCTGTCACTCGCAGGGAACTTGGGGCGTCTTCCAAAATCGCGTCAATTTTCTCCACATAGTCCGGTGTTGCATACTCTTTGTTGCCACCGAAGATTCTGACCTCCACCTCTTGCTCTTTCGCAGCTAGTGCTGCGGCCGAGAGCAGAACATCGATGCCTTTTGCGTTCACGAACTGCCCAAAATATCCGAAAACATTGAGATCCTGGCTGTGTGTCGGCGTCCAGTCCGCCGGGCGGCGGCGCTGATGTCCGTTGGGGATCACCGATATCCTGTCAGCATCAAGTCCCCATTGGATGAACCGATCTCTGAGGTAAGCCGATGGGGAAATGAAGTGATCAACCAGTTTGAAAGCCCGCATAAACCCACGACGGCGCAGCATGAACTCATCTGTGTTGCGGTTCGGAAAGCACTTGGTGCACTGATCGGGTGAGTTGTCTTGGCATACATTGTTCTCATGGTATCGAAACAGTTGGCCGTTCGAATAGCAGATCGGTAGATATTCATGCAGCGTATAGATGATGCGAACATCTGGCAGGACTTCACGGGCCAGCGCCAGAAATTCCAAGCCAACCCAAAGAGAATGGTGGACATGTATGACGTCTGGTTTGTGCTCCTGAAGGAATCGCTTGAGCGCTTTGTTCCGTCGAGGGTCATAGATCACATGGTAGAAGTCGTCGAAGGATTGCCCCGTTAGAATGAACTCATTTCGACTATCTGGTAGGGCAGTGATTGAGCTGCCGACCTTCGTGTAGGCAGGGAAGCTATTTCCGTCTATCCCGGCAAGCAAGACGGCTTCCACATCGGGATCAGCTTCTGCACAGTCATGGAGGTCTTTAGCCACATACTGCGCGCCGCCTTTCATGACTCGCGGATGGTAAAGAGCAACAGTTAGGTATTTCATACGCTTTTCACTCAAAGAATGGTTTGGTCGCCTTCTGGATCAACCAGAAGTTCTGAGTCGCCGAACCGATCGGTGAAACGAGCTCGATTTAGCCACATGAAGGTACGTACCGCCGGTGGTTTTGCTTTTCCAACACCCTCCAGATGCAGCCAGCGAGACGATTTGTCGATGACGATCTCACCGCCACTTTCAAGAAATCTAAGACAGAAATCAGCATCCTCATAGTATGCGAAAAGGTAGTCAATGGGCAGCCCCCCCGCAGCGTCAAAGACGCTTTTTCGAACCTTCCACAACGCGGCAGAAACCATCGCGCGGTTCTCATCAACATGTTCGAAAACCCAGTCCATCTCGTCATCATCGACCCAATGGCTGAGACCCTTGCCGAAATGTTCGACACGAAGCACACGAGCAACGTCCTCAGAACTGCGCGACGCGACCCAGTCATATGTGGCGTACATTCCTGAATGCATAAGCATCCCGTCACCGTAGTACAACATCGCACCGTGTAGTGCCTGACCGGGATCACTTTCCAAAAAGGCAACTGCCTGCTCGAACGACTCCTCGGGTGGGAAAACATCTGGATTCATAAAGACCAGGACGTCACCGCGAGCTTGTTCTGCTCCGTAATTGTTCGCAACAGAAAAACCGGAATTTCCCGAGCACAAATAAACAGAAATATCGATCGGGTGAATCTGGCAGAATGCGTTGATCGCCGACAGAGTCGCCTGAGAACCGATCAACTCGTTTCCAACGACAATCACTTCAGTCTTGCTAGAGACCAGGTAGGGCGCAAGCTCCTCAAGTTGACGCATAAGCATGTCAGCACGCTTGTAGACCGTGATAATGATACTGCGTTCTACATGGTCGTGCTGACGCCGTTGAAGGGCATGAGCAAACGCCAGGCTATCAAGATAATCGTACCAGAGTTGTTCGAAGACCGGAAAGAGCAAGCAAGCGCTCTTAAGAGAGTGCCCGACGGGCATGTCGGCCAGAACTCCGCAAGTCGCAAGGGCCGTGTTCAGGAACTTCTGAACGGAGAGAAACCTAACAGTTGATTCCTGTCGCACCACATGCCCGTTGACCTTTATGGTGACCCGCGGGTGTATTACTGCCTGGTCAATCTGGAACAGAGCGACGAACCCGCAAGGGTTCTCAGCATCGCCAACCGCGTCGGCCACATCTGGACGGTGATACCAAGCGATGCTCGGATCAGTGATTTCGTAGCTCAAAAAGCCCATATCTACAGTAAAATTCAGGCTCTTGAGGACTCTAAGGTCCGCCCACCCAATTAAAAGGACAAATCCCCCGTCTGAGATCAACATACCCTCAAGGTTAAAATGCTCGCCAACCGAGGCACCACGAACTTCATTAACGCCATAACGAAGGTAGTGGTTTCTAAGTTCGTCAACTGCATCTGCACCAAAAGTCTCTGCTAAATCCCCGTTCAACTCTGCATACAGTTGATGGAGAAAGGTTCCGCTCATTCGTTTTTCCTACTCACTTTATCCAGTTACCGGATATCGCCCGCACCTGTTCGAGAAAAGTCAACACACAACAAGCCCTGCAAACCGCGGCCTGAAGGACAATTTAGACACTGAGCGAGAACCTTCGCCCCTCGAGATGCCCGGAATTTTCGAAGTGCTCGGTGGCACTACTGACCTCTTTCTTCGCGATAGCGGCCGCAACATCCGCGTGGATGGAAAGATATGCCTCCTCGTCAAGATTGATCTTGCAAGGCAAGCGCCCCTCGAAGGCACCAGACAAACAGAAATGATCAATCCCACTCTTGAAAAGCTCCATTTCAATCGCTTCCTTAACATCAGGATATTTATCTAGATACCAATCTTCGTCGAACGAATGTTCAAAAGCCATCCTTAAAAGCCGGGACAAGTTCACTCTAGACATCGTCACGCTATTTTCAGATTGAGAACCTGAAAGGGCGACGCTGCGTAAAACTGAAATTGTTTTTTCACCAATCATTTTACACGCTCCATAATCTCCATGATAAACCCGTACAACTAGGAAAAATACTATGCTGTGTCGGCATCCAATGCTTCTTGATATACTGCCCGCTCCCTCTCGGTTACAGCCAGTTTTGGACGCAACGCCTCTGTACCATAGGACGCTGTGCTCTGTAAGCGCAACATGCACCCTGCACCTCGCTTGCTTCGGTCTGTGTGCAACATTTGGGCAATTTTCCACCACATCTTCCATTTTTTGAAGCAGGTGTGTAAGCTTGCGAAGACATGAGGCTTCGTCAGGGATAACCATCGGGAAATTCAATGAAAATACAACTACTATACATCCTTGGCTCAACGAGATCCGGAACGTCTGCACTAAGGAACGCGATATCAGAAACGCGCTATGCGGGCTATGGGGAAGGTCACTTGGTGCCTATGCTACAAGGCCTGATCTCTGTCGTGCGACATCACAAGCACGAGGGCGTCGGCTGCGACACGAGTGGGAACGGTTTGTTTCTCATGAAAGAGCACGTCATGATTCGACATTTGGTTCACGCGTATGAAATGTATTTGAGGGAATCAATTGGGGTCAGCACCATCCTGGACAAGACACCTACGGTTGATCCAATTTCCGCTGCGCCAGATCTAAATAACTTTCACGAGGCACCCCGTTTCATTCACTGTTCTCGTCGCCATATCGACAACATATTGTCCAAACAGAAGAAGTTTCCTGATGCTTCTTTCGTCAAGCAGTGTACCGAGTGGGCCCGTTGCAATAGCGCCTGGATGGACAGCAAAACTAAGCTCAGCGGCAATTATGTGGACTTCGACTACTTCGACTTGGTCAACGATACTCGCGAGACATGTAAGCGGATCGGAACCTATCTGGAACTCGACAACCAGGAAATCGACGCCATGGTGAATTATCTCGTTTCCAAGCGGCCGGAAGGTGCGCCGGGGCGGGATTTAACCAGGTTTAAGAAGCTCAGCGAAACACCTTGGAGCGACGAACAAAGAGAACAGTTCCAGGCTATCTGTGGTGAGGTAGGCGAGCAGCTCGGCTATGGGATGGAGGAATATTTCGCCTGAAGATCCAGCATAGAACCGGCATAAACACACGCTACTAGCACCTGTATTTACCAGGCGGTTTGCGGGGGCCAGTTTTATCTGGATCTGCGAAGATCATTCGCGACTGTGACACGTTTCAGAGCAACCGTCGTGATACGGCTTTGTTCGATTGCCCGAAAGCGCCGAGACGGTCAGCCAAGCGTTTGAGGATCTTGCTATGGTTGCTGGCGATGAGAAACGCCCGGGACATCATATATGCCGGAGCAGCTTGCTCTCCGGTGATCTAGCCAGTTCCGGCATTGCGGCGATCTGCATCATGCCGACCTATCGGGCTGACCTCGGGGGCGAGACGCAAGACACGCGCAGTCGTGGCTAGGCCGCCATCAGTGGTGATGGTTTGTTCGATCAGGGCCTCTGGCTCAGCAACCCGGCGGTCCAGCCGGTCTCTCAATTCGACATCCATGGCGTCTGACATATCGACCGTTCCCAACACCCGAAGCGCCTTGATCTGCGCCAGCAGCCGCTTTCATGTCTCAACAAGCTGACCCGCCATTGACGTTTGAAAACACCTTAGGTGAGAGAACGAACGAATTGTCTTAGCCGTTTTTCGACTTGCTGGATGACCCTAGATCGAATCATGTGTACAAGGCCTTGCTGACACCTAACGCACGTGTAACCATCAGCAGGGGCTGAGATCGCGAAGCTCAACTGTGTCTCATTGCAACCTCTCGAGGAGCGCCAGACACAAGGTAGGAAAAATTTGTAGTTTAAAATGGCGCTGGAGATCAGATCAGCATGATTGTCGGAGAAAACAACGGGCCTGTTTATCAAGGCCGCGACGGAGTTCTGTTCCTATCTGGAGGACGTCACAACATATTTAGACTCTTTTCTGACAAGCACCCCCCGGATTCTGCATCTATCGAGAACTTCGTCGATAATGTTTGTCATCGGCAACGCTACTGCGCGGAGAGATCAAGTAATTTCAAGATGGTCGTGTTTCCAGATAAGTGCGTCGCGTTAGCTAATTTGACCCTAGAAGCTGAGAACCTTAGGTCAGTTTATCAAGAATACTATGAGGAACCAGTTCAAGAAAGAGCCGGGTCTTCCTCAGTGACTTACCCAATTAACAATATTCGGGATCGGCTGGAGGCGTTTCACAAAACAGACACACATTACAACGCAATTGGAAATAAGATCGTATTGCGAGATATTCTAGATGGGTTTTTCCCTGCCGATCAGATTACACGCGGCCTGGGGATCATAGATGGATGCATCGGCCGCCGAGAAAACTACTGCGGTGATCTTGGTGCAAAATTATCACCCATACTAACCGAGACGGCTAGTATTCTCAGCAGTAAGGCTGTTCCGTACGATCTCAAAACCAACGGTATGGTTGGGGGGAATGATGGAATATGCGACCTTGTCGAATCACCGAAATCGCTCAGCGATAAAACGCTTCTTATCTTTGGTGATTCTTTTTTTCGGGCTTTGCTTCCAATGCTCACGGTATATTATAGGCGTATAATTTTTTGCAGGACTCGCTTTTTTCATTACGAAATGGTTGAAGCCCTTAACCCAGACGATATTCTTTGTGGAGCTGCTGAGCGCTATCTATCTAATTGCCTTTCAGACCTTGATCGACCTCATTTTCTAAGTTTTCCATTGATCTTGGAGAGAGAGCTTAAACCTACTAAAGGGTATTCTACTCTTTGGGAAAAATTTGTGGATCGTCCTTCACTTTTGAAGACATAGCCAGAACGGAGACAAAGAGTTGTTCGAGAGAATTGCAGCGCATGTTGGTCATGGAAAGACCGGTAGTAGCTACATCCAATCCAGCTTAGCCCTTTCGACCGTGAGCCTTGCGGAGAATAGCATAAGATACCCAGTTTCCGATTCTCTCATAAGCCGTGCGAAAAAGGGACTTATGACGAGCGGAAATGTATCGCCAAATCGCGATTGGGCGAAAGAACTTGCTGATTTTGCGTCTCTGAATCAGCTCTCGGGAACTGCGTTGGTTTCAAATGAAGGCCTCTTTCGAACACTGTTCCCAAGAGGCTTAAGGCAAATTGAGGTGAGCTTTCCGAATATCGAGATTGAGGTCTTGCTATTTACAAGGGATCCACTGTCCATGGCCGGATCTGCCTACCAAGAATTTGTTAAGCAAGCCAAGACAGATATGTCCTTTTCAAGCTTTCTCGCTGCCTTTGATAAGCCAAAGCAGGTCTTTCAGTTCGTAAAAAAACTGCGACAACCTTGGAATAAAATGCAAACTCGTCAACTATTCGAAGCGCAGGAGCGATCTACTTCAAGTTGTCGAGCAATGGCTTCAGCTGGAACCCAAGACTCTGGAGCAGCCTTATTCAAAAACAGTTAATAGATCACTTAATGCGAAAGAAATATTGTTTCTGCAGAGCATGAGAAAGTATTTCGAAGCCGAAGAATGTAAGAAATTGGGGAGAATACTGTGTCAGATTGAGACATCAGAGTTCCTGGATCGACCCAAGGCGACCCCGGAGCAGGTAAAACAGTTTGAAGAACGAATGGAACCTACCGTAAAAGCCCTTCACGATTATCTTGGATATGATCTCTATGGGAAAGAAAATCCGGAGGAGTACATACACAAAGACGGTGAAGGTCTGGGGGATTTGTCTGAAGGTCAGGTGGATATTCTATGTCGGGCACTTTCAGATTGGAAAACAAAAAGTGATATTTGAAGTAAATCCGCTCAACGTGTGATGTTCCTAACCAATGAATCAACCGTTGGCTTTGGAATTAATTTAACAGCAGTTTAGCTCGAAAGTTTTCCAAGCTTTCTTTGCGGGGTTTTGCCAACGTTTAAAGTACTCTTTCGGTGCAGATTCGTGGTGCTGGTTGCAAAGATTCTGTATGTAGCTTATTGGATCTGGTGGCAGATCTTGAATAATTCTCCTGAGTTCCTTTCTCCTATCGTTTAGAAAAAATGGCTCGGTACCGTCGAAAAACTGGGATAGGCCGGCGTCTTCAAGGCGCGTTATTGCCTGAATTTCAAAATCTTCAAGCTCAAGTTTCTTGCGGCGAGACTGTCTGCTCTTGATTTTTTCAATCTCTTGAAGTTTTTCATCGTCAAACTCCAGTTCCCAATCCTCAGCAATAAACTGAACGGCGGAATCCACTACATCCCGCCAATCTTCCAAAAGGCTCTTTTGAGGCACGATTAATACATCTGTTTTATCTCTAAGATTGCTCAGCGCGTGCGCGAGCATTAAGGCGTCACCTGCCGCAAATATTCCTCGCCTGCCTTCAACCCAACGGTCATTCTTTGCCATCGCACGAGTGGAATAGGAAAGTGCAACCGACCTTGGTTTCCGCACACACGCGATAGCCGGACAACCATCAAGTTCGTTTAGTATGCCATCCAGACGGTAGAAATAGGTTGGCGTCTTGTTTCCAAAATAGTCAATAGACTCTATATTCGATCCTAAATCATCAATAGAATACGGATTGCGGGAGGGATGTGATCTATCTAGAAGAGCAGCCGGTATATCAAGGCTGCTGTGGTCTACATTTACAGGGAATACTTCATGGCCGCAATGAAATCCTTTAACGGCGGAGATATATCTTCCAAGTGCTGATGTGCCACCTCTCGGCATTCCGAATACTATGAAGTCCAATTTTCGCATTTTTCATTCGCTCAGTTCGAGATCTTTGGTATATTCGAAAACCCTTTATGACGTCTTTGTTGCGTCAACTGTTCCGGCTTGAAGCCGTTTTGGGGGTGCCATGCAGGGAAATGCTAGATATTTTCATGTATCCTCAGCTTGCGGGCCTTTACAAAATCCTAAAAACTGCCCGAAATCAATCGGTTATCGCTTTCAGCGCCATGAATACGTTTCCACAGACGACGTATCTCAATCAGCGTGCGCAGAACTAAGCTTCGAGCCTCAGTAGCAAGACCTGATCACGTTAGCTTTTAGCGCAGGAGCAGCGGTCCCGCAATGGTAGAACAATGGAACTTGATACAAGCCGGTCCTGCCCTATCCTACCGTTGGCTACTCGGCAGCGGACTATGAGATGTTGGCAAGGCGCTAAAGGCGCTTTGACAAAGATCGGCGTAGCGCTGACGGCCTTCGAGTGCCGCGTCCGCCAGGCTCTACCGTTCACACGTCAATGGCTTACGAGCCAAGCGGACCGGCCAGGGTGGGCCCCATGGGTAGACGCCAAAGACCATACCGGGCTTTAGGCCCAGGCTAGATTTTGTAAATCGTACGTTAGACCTGCTGGTACTCGCTGACGGGATCTCCATCATCGGATAGGCCTCGTTTTCCAGATGTCCGTGCTTGGAGCAAGGGCAAGACAGTTTCTTTCTGGCACCTCGACAATGCGATATTCGAAAACCGTGCGCCACGACGCTCAAGTGAGACCTGTATTCATCGAACTGATCAGCAACCTTCCAAAGATCGCTCTGGCGATACTTGATGATCCTGTTCGCAGTGAATAAGCAGTCCTGGGCGAGGCGCGACAGCGCTTCAGATCAATCGGGATGCGGCGGCTGAACTGGAAAACCGCGTCTTTCGCGAAGGTGAACTTCGGCGAAGTGACCTAAGGCTTCTAGCGCTTGCCAAGAGCTGAAAATTTTCTTGGGAACTTGGTGCCCAGGAGAGGACTCGAACCTCCACGACCTTGCGGTCACTGGCACCTGAAGCCAGCGCGTCTACCAATTCCGCCACCTGGGCAGGTGTCGTGACGGGGCAGATATCGCCCCTCTCGGGTGGTGTCAACGGGCCTTGTTACAAAAATATTCATTCTCTTGGGCACCACTGTTCCCGCATCGTCCGGCGGGGCGAATTGCGCCTTGTCCTGCAAGGTTCGCGCGCGTATCACGGGCCTTAACTCGTGATCGGAGGGACAAGGCATGTCGAAACTCGTGACCATCTTTGGCGGGTCTGGATTCGTAGGCCGCTACATCGCGCGGCGTATGGCCAAGGAAGGCTGGCGTGTGCGTGTTGCGGTGCGCCGCCCGAACGAAGCGATCTTCGTGCGTCCTTATGGTGCCGTCGGCCAGGTCGAACCGATCCTTGCCAATATCCGCGACGATGCCTCTGTCGCGGCGGCGATTGCCGGGGCCGATGCGGTGGTTAACTGCGTGGGTGTCCTGACCGAGCGGGGCAAGAACCGTTTTGACTCCGTGCAGGCTGAAGGTGCCGGGCGGATCGCGCGGTTGGCAGCCCAGGCTGGCGTCGGTCAACTGGTACATCTGTCGGCCATCGGTGCCGATGCTGAATCGAACAGCGACTATGCCCGCACCAAGGCCGAAGGCGAGGCTGCGGTGATGGAGCATTTCCCCGGTGCCGTGATCCTGCGCCCCTCAGTCATTTTTGGCACTGAAGACGAGTTCTTTAACCGTTTTGCCAAAATGACCCGGCTTGGTCCGATCCTGCCGTTGGTCGGTGGCAATTCCCGTTTTCAGCCGGTCTATGTGGACGATGTGGCCAAGGCCGCTGTCGCCGGTGCTCTTGGGCAGGCCGAACCTGGTGTTTATGAACTTGGCGGGCCTGACGTCGAAACCCTGCATGACCTGATGGTCAAGATGCTGGACGTGATCCGTCGCCGCCGGTTGGTTATGAACCTGCCCTTCTGGGTCGGGTCGATCATGGCTTTCGGATTTGGTGCCATGCAGGCGCTGACTGTGGGGCTGATTCACAACAGCGTTCTGACCCGCGATCAACTGCGCCAGCTGCGGCGCGATAATGTGGTGTCTGACGGGGCCAAGACCTTTGCCGATCTTGGGGTTGAGCCCACCGATATGGATGCGGTTCTGGCAGAATATATGTGGGTCTATCGCCCCGGCGGTCAGTATTCCGCCCTGCAGGACAGCGCCCGGAACCTTCGCAACACCTAAGTGTAGGCGATCACCAGCAGAATCGCCCCCAGAATCACCCTGTAGATCACATAGGGTGTGAAGCTGACGCTGCGCAGCAGGCGCATCATGAGAGCCAGCGCCGCCAGTGCCGCGACGAAGGCCATTGCGGCGGCGATTGCGCCGTTCTTTGCAGATTCTGCATCGGCGGTGGCGATGACTTCGGCCCCAAGCAGTACGCCCGATGCAAGGATCGTCGGAATCGACATCAGCATCGACAGGCGCGCGGCGTCCGATCGTTCATAGCCCAGATAACGGGCCGCCGTGATGGTGATGCCGGATCGCGAGGTGCCGGGGATCAGCGCGATGGCCTGCCACAGCCCCATGATTAGCGCGTGACGCAGGCTCCAATCCTTTGCGACCAGGGTTTCCGGGCCATTCTGATCCGCCCAGTACAGGATCAGCCCGAAGATCAGCATCGTCCAGCCGATCACAGCCATGGACCGCATCTGCTCGTCCAGACCGGTGATTTTCAGGGCCAGCCCGAACAGAATCACCGGGATTGTCGCAAGGATCAGCCCAAGCGCCAGCCGCGCCTCGGCGGTATCGCGCTGGCCAGTGGCAAGCTGCCCCGTCCCGATCAGGGCCGCGCGGACATCGCGCCAGAAGAACAGCACCACGGCCCCCAGTGTGCCGATGTGAACGGCGACGTCGATGACCTGCCCCTGGTCCGCCATTCCGGTCAGTTCGGGCAAGAGAATCAGGTGCCCGGAGGAGGAAATCGGCAGGAACTCGGTCAGTCCTTGGATTACGGCAACGAGAAATAAATGGAAGAGAGTCATAATTGTTGTCCATGGGGCTGCCGGTTGGTAGGTGTGTAGTTATTTGAAAACATGATAATTTTTGAATATTGGGTCAATACACATGACTTAATATCGTGCCTAGCAGCATACATAGGCGTACAGACAGCACTAATTTCTGAATAATAGGTCAGCATTGCTGTCTTTTCATGTTTCAAGGGGCGGTTTATAGGGGCTCTCCAAGCTGATCCTAAGGGGAACCTGAAAGGCACGCCATGGCTGTTGAGAAGATGCTGAAATTCGTGACCGTGGGCAAGTCCATGCCCGAGAAACGCCCGGCGGATGTGCGGGCGCAGGATTTCAATGAAATCTATGGCGAATATGCCGCCGCCAAGGCCGAAGAACAAGCCAGCCGCTGCAGCCAGTGTGGTGTGCCCTATTGTCAGTCGCATTGCCCGCTTCACAACAACATCCCCGACTGGCTGCGCCTGACCGCGACGGGCCGCCTGCAAGAAGCCTATGAGATCAGCCAGGCGACCAATACCTTCCCCGAAATCTGCGGTCGCATCTGCCCGCAGGATCGTCTGTGTGAAGGCAATTGCGTGATCGAACAGTCGGGCCACGGCACCGTGACCATTGGCTCGGTCGAGAAATACATCACCGATACCGCGTGGGAACAGGGGTGGGTCAAGCCGATCGCCCCGTCGTTGGAACGCCCCGAAAGCGTTGGCATCATCGGTGCGGGCCCCGGTGGCCTGGCCGCCGCCGACATGCTGCGCCGCGCCGGGCTGCAAGTGACGGTCTATGACCGCTATGATCGCGCGGGCGGGCTGCTGACCTATGGCATCCCCGGTTTCAAGCTGGAAAAGGACGTGGTTATGCGCCGCAACCAGCAGCTGGAAGCAGGCGGGGTTACCTTCGTGATGAACTGCAATGTGGGCGAAGACATCAGCTTTGCCGAGATCCGCGAGAAGCACGATTTCGTGGTCATTGCCACGGGCGTCTACAAGACCCGCGATCTGGGTGGCCCTGGCGCCGGTGCGTCCGGCATCGTGAACGCGATTGATTATCTGACCGCCTCGAACCGGCTGAGCTTTGGTGACAGCGTGCCGGAATATGAGTCCGGTGAACTGAATGCCGAAGGCAAAAAGGTGGTCGTGATCGGCGGCGGTGACACCGCGATGGACTGTGTGCGCACCGCGATCCGGCAGGGCGCGGACAGCGTCAAATGTCTCTATCGCCGTGACCGGGCCAATATGCCGGGCTCTCAGCGTGAGGTTCAGAATGCCGAAGAGGAAGGCGTGGAATTTGTCTGGCTGACCGCCCCCAAGGGCTTTGCCGGTGATCCCGTGACGGGCGTCATGGTGCAGCAGATGCGGTTGGGTCAACCGGATGCTTCGGGTCGTCGCAGCCCCGAGGTTGTGGAAGGCGCGGATTACGTGGAAGAGGCCGATCTGGTGGTCAAGGCGCTGGGGTTCGAGCCCGAGGATCTGCCTGCCCTGTGGAACACGCCGGAACTGGAGGTGACCCGTTGGGGCACGGTGAAGGCCGACTTCCAGACCCATGAAACCAACCTGCCGGGCGTCTATGCCGTGGGCGATATTCAGCGCGGTGCCAGCCTGGTGGTCTGGGCCATCCGTGACGGGCGTGAGGCGGCCGAGGATATTTTGTCGAAAGTGGCCGTGCGCCCGGGGATGGCGGCCGAGTAACGGGCAAAAATGGGTAGGCACCGGGCGTACACCCCCTGTACACCCCTTATGCACCCCCCGTGCAGACAGAAAGCCAAAGCTCCGAATGGCGCTGCCTGCACCCGTCACATTAAGGGAAGGATTGCTGACGTGTTCTGCTTAACCAATCGTTACCTCGCCCCCGCCGCGTTCACTTTTGCCGTCGCCGGGTTCGCGTTTTCTGCTATGCCTGCCCATGCTCAATCTCGGCCGGGCGCAACCGTGACCCCGCCGCCGGGTTGCACAGCCTTCCTGACGACGCAATCGCGCGGCTGCACCGTGTCCCACAACTGGACCTGCGAAGGTGACCCCGAAGGCACCCATTGGCGGCTGTCGATGGATGAGGACGGGCCGTTCTACCTGTCGTTCACCGATGCGGAATTTCGCTGGCTGCTGTCTTATGAGCTGCGCAGCGGTGCGCAGAACACGCTGATCCAGCCCGAGGATGACCCGGCCTCGATCACCGACCTGTTTGCGACGGGAACGGATTCGATGTCGTTCTCGACGATCCATGAAAACGGCGCGGGCCAGCGCCTTCAGCGGGACTACACCGGATTCGACCGGCTGACCGGGGAAACGGTAGAAATCGACGGACGAACCCTGAACCGCACCCAGTTTTCCTATGAATACGATCTGGGCCAAGGCCCCCGGCGGGTAGAAGGCAACCAGTTCGTCAGTGAAGACTGGCGCATGTTCTTTGGCGGTGTCGAGGTCACGACCCTGCCCAATGGCGAATCGCGGGAAAGCGACAGCTCACCCATGGAATTCGCCGAACCCGGCGAGCCCGGTTTCCTGAGCGCGACGCCGCTTTATGACTGCGGGGACATGATGTCGTGAGGTTTCGTCAGTCCGCATATGCAGGCGATGGGGGTGCCCATGGCGCGTGATCTGACGATCACCCAGGTCCTGGCGGACCCGGACCTGCATTTGTGGGAACATCGGGCGGAATCGCGCGATGCGGTGCTGGTTCTGTCCGGCGTCGGGACCGACCCCGAGGTCAGCCCGGGCCATGAATTCGCCCGCTCGGCCAGCGGCAACGGCACCCGCAACGTGCTGTTTGTGGCCGATCCCAACCGGACATGGCTAAACGGCCCCGGCCTGATCGAAAAGATCGTTGACCGGTTCGAAGACTTCGTGGCGCGTTGTGGATCGCCGCGCACCGTGGCGCTGGGCCATTCGATGGGTGGATTTGCGGCGCTGGTGCTGTCGGGCTTCACCCGGCTGGATACGGTGCTGGCGCTGGCGCCCCAGTATTCCATCCACCCAGGGGTGGTGCCGGATGAACATCGCTGGATGGAACATCGTGCAAAGCTAACCGAATTTCGCATCCGCGATGTGGCGGCGCATCTGGACGGGGTGACGGATTATGTCATCGTTCATGGCCGCCACCCGCGCGAGGCGGTGCAGCGCGACAAGTTTCCGGTGGCACCGAATATCCGCCATTTCGTACTGCCGCGCACCCATCACGACGTGCCGCAAAAGCTGAAAATGGCCGGTGTCCTGGCGCCGTTCATGAAAGCGGTGATCGACAAGCGAATCAAGCGTGCGCGCCTGATCCTGCAGGACAATTTCGGTGCGGTTTTGCGCCAGCCCGACGATCTGACACCGGAGGTGGGACAATGTTGACCGGAACATGTATGTGCGGTGCCGTGACAGTGACCATGACCCCGGCACGATCGGCGATTTCGGTCTGCCATTGCGACATGTGTCGCGCCTGGACAAGCTCTGCCTTTATGGCGATCCCGGCCGAGGCGGGCAGCCTGAAGGTCAGCGGGCCAGTGCGCAGCTATGCGTCTTCGGCCTGGGCCGAGCGGGCGTTCTGCGAGACATGCGGATCGTCGCTTTGGTATCGGATGACCGCCGATGGTTCGATGCACGGGCAAAACCAGGTGGCGGCGGGTCTGTTTGAAAATGCCGGGGGGCTTAGCCCCAAGCTGGAACTTTATATCGACAAGAAACCAATGGGCTATGCGTTCGAAGGTGAACGCCGGACCATGACGGAAGCCGAGGTGGTCGCGATGTACGCGCCCTCAGACGAAGGAGAGCCTCAATGACCAAATACGACGCAAACTGGGTCGCCGCCGAGGAAGCCAAGCGCAAATGGATGGCGGAAAACGGCATGTACCGGGAAGAGGAAGAACACTCTTCCTGCGGTGTCGGCCTTGTCGTGTCGCTGGACGGAAAGCCGACCCGGCAGGTGGTTGAGGCGGGGATTACCGCGCTGAAGGCGATCTGGCACCGCGGCGCGGTCGATGCCGATGGCAAGACCGGCGACGGTGCGGGCATCCATGTGCAGATTCCGGCCTCGTTCTTCTATGACCAGATCCGCCGCACCGGACACGAACCGGATATGGATGCGCTGATGGCGGTCGGTCAGGTCTTCCTGCCGCGCAGCGATTTCGGGGCGCAGGAAACCTGCCGGACCATCGTGGAAAGCGAAGTGCTGCGGATGGGGTACTACATCTATGGCTGGCGTCATGTGCCGGTCGATGTGTCCTGCCTGGGTGAGAAAGCCAACGCGACGCGGCCCGAGATTGAGCAGATCCTGATCTCGAATTCCAAAGGCGTGGACGAAGAAACCTTCGAGCGGGAACTCTACGTGATCCGCCGCCGGATCGAAAAGGCGGCCTCTGCCGCCGGGATCAATGGTCTGTATCTGTGTTCGCTATCTTGCCGGTCGATCATCTACAAGGGCATGATGCTGGCCGAGCAGGTATCGGAATTTTACCCCGACCTGCAGGACGACCGGTTTGAATCGGCCTTCGCTATCTATCACCAGCGTTATTCCACCAACACCTTCCCGCAATGGTGGCTGGCCCAGCCCTTCCGCATGTTGGCCCATAACGGCGAGATCAACACGCTGAAAGGCAACCTGAACTGGATGAAGAGCCATGAGATCCGCATGGCCTCTACCTATTTCGGGGACCTGGCCGAGGACATCAAACCGATCGTGGCGGGCGGATCGTCCGACTCCGCGGCACTCGATTCCGTGTTCGAAGTGCTGGTCCGCGCCGGCCGCAACGCGCCGATGGCGAAAACAATGCTGGTGCCAGAGGCGTGGTCTAAAACCTCGACCGAACTGCCGCAGGCGTGGCAGGATATGTATGCCTATTGCAACAGTGTGATGGAGCCGTGGGATGGCCCCGCCGCGTTGGCCATGACCGATGGGCGCTGGGTTTGCGCGGGTCTGGACCGGAACGGTTTGCGCCCGATGCGCTATGTGGTGACCGGTGAGGGGCTGCTGATCGCCGGGTCCGAGGCCGGTATGGTGCCTGTGAACGAGGCTGGGCTGGTCGAGAAGGGCGCACTTGGGCCCGGGCAGATGATTGCCGTCGATATGGCCGAAGCCAAGCTTTACCACGACACCGAGATGAAAGATGCGCTGGCCGCCAGCCGCCCGTTTGGGGATTGGGTGGAAAAGGTCGTCGATCTGGGTGCGGAAACCGAATGCCTGACGGAATCCGCCGCTTTCAACGGATCCGAGCTGCGCCAGCGTCAGATCGCGGCGGGCTATTCGCTGGAGGAACTGGAACAGATTCTTGCGCCGATGGCCGAGGATGGCAAGGAAACGCTGGCCTCTATGGGTGACGACACGCCCTCTGCCGTGCTGTCCAAGCAGTACCGGCCGCTGAGCCACTTCTTCCGCCAGAACTTTAGCCAGGTGACCAACCCGCCGATTGACTCCTTGCGCGAATACCGGGTGATGAGCCTGAAGACCCGTTTCGGCAATCTCAAGAACGTGCTGGACGAAGACAGCAGCCAGACCGAAATTCTGGTGCTGGAAAGCCCCTTCGTGACCAACGCGCAGTTCGATTCCTTGCTGGCCCAGTTCGGCGATAGCGTGGTTAGCATCGACTGTACCTTCCCCGCTGATGGTGGTCAGGGCGCGCTGCGCGAAGAGCTGTCGCGCATCCGCCGCGAGGCGGAAGATGCCGTGCGGTCCGGTGCCGGGCATCTGGTGCTAAGCGACCGGGGTCAGAACGAAACCCGTATCGCGATGCCGATGATCCTGGCGACCAGCGCCGTGCATAGCTGGCTGACCAAGCAGGGTCTGCGCACCTTCTGTTCGATCAATGTACGGTCAGCGGAATGCATCGACCCGCATTATTTCGCCGTGCTGATCGGCGCGGGTGCCACCACGGTCAATGCCTATCTGGCGCAAGACAGCCTTGCAGACCGGATCGAACGCGGCCTGCTGGATTGCACCCTGACCGAGGCGATGGCGCGCTATCGTAATGCGATTGACCAGGGCCTGCTGAAGATCATGGCGAAGATGGGGATCTCGGTGATTTCGTCCTATCGCGGCGGTCTGAACTTTGAGGCGGTGGGCCTGTCCCGTGCCATGGTGGCGGATTACTTCCCCGGTATGATTTCCCGCATCTCGGGGATCGGTGTCAGCGGGTTGCAGCGCAAGGCCGAGGAAGTGCACGCCAAAGGCTGGCTGTCGCAGACCGACATTCTGCCCATCGGCGGTTTCTACAAGGCGCGCCGATCGGGCGAGAAACACGCCTGGGAAGCGCAGACGATGCATATGATGCAGATGGCCTGCAACACCGCGTCCTATGAAATGTGGAAGCAGTATTCGGCCAAGATGCGGGCGAACCCGCCCATTCATCTGCGCGACCTGCTAGACATCAAACCGCTGGGCAAGCCGGTGCCGATCGAAGAGGTGGAAAGCATCACCTCGATCCGCAAGCGGTTTGTCACGCCGGGCATGTCGCTGGGGGCGCTGTCGCCTGAGGCGCATAAGACGCTGAACGTCGCCATGAACCGCATCGGTGCGAAATCCGACAGCGGCGAAGGCGGCGAAGATCCGGCGCATTTCGTGCCGGAGCCCAATGGCGATAACCCGTCCGCGAAGATCAAGCAGGTGGCATCGGGCCGCTTCGGTGTGACCGCCGAATACCTGAACCACTGCGAGGAACTGGAGATCAAGGTCGCCCAGGGTGCCAAGCCCGGCGAGGGCGGCCAGTTGCCCGGCATGAAGGTCACCGACCTGATTGCCCGGCTGCGCCATTCCACCAAGGGCGTGACGCTGATCAGCCCGCCGCCGCACCACGATATCTATTCCATCGAGGATCTGGCGCAGCTGATCTATGACCTCAAGCAGATCAACCCGCGCTGCAAGGTGACGGTGAAACTGGTGGCGTCATCCGGTGTCGGGACCATCGCCGCCGGTGTGGCCAAGGCCAAGGCCGATATCATCCTGATTTCCGGCCATAACGGCGGCACGGGCGCGTCGCCTGCGACCTCGATCAAATTCGCGGGTCTGCCCTGGGAAATGGGCCTGACCGAGGCGCATCAGGTGCTGGCGATGAACAACCTGCGGGGCCGCGTGACGCTGCGCACCGACGGGGGCCTGCGCACGGGCCGTGACATTGTCATGGCGGCAATGATGGGGGCCGAGGAATACGGCATCGGCACCGCAGCGCTGATCGCCATGGGTTGCATCATGGTGCGTCAGTGCCAGTCGAACACCTGCCCCGTCGGCGTTTGTACCCAGGACGAGGCCCTGCGCGGCAAGTTCACCGGCTCTGCCGACAAGGTGGTGAACCTGATCACCTTCTACGCACAGGAAGTGCGCGAACTGCTGGCCAGCATAGGCGCGCGGTCACTGGATGATGTGATTGGCCGGGCCGACCTGCTGACCCAGGTCAGCCGGGGGGCCGCGCATCTGGACGATCTGGACCTGAACCCGTTGCTGATCACCGTCGATGGCGCACATGAAATCGTCTATGATCGGTACAAGCCGCGCAACGCGGTGCCCGATACCCTGGATGCCCAGATTGTTGCGGATGCACATCGTTTCCTTGAGGATGGCGAGAAGATGCAGCTTAGCTATGCCGTGCAAAACACGTTGCGCACCATCGGGACGCGGACCAGCAGCCACATCGTCAAAAACTTCGGGATGCGCAACGCGCTGCAGCCCGACCACCTGACGGTGAAGCTGGAAGGATCGGCCGGGCAATCGCTCGGGGCCTTCGCCGCGCCGGGGCTGAAGCTGGAAGTGTCGGGCGATGCCAATGACTACGTCGGCAAGGGCCTGTCCGGCGGCACCGTGGTTGTGCGGCCCGCGCAGGTCAGCCCGCTGCAGGCGGATGAGAATGTGATCATCGGCAATACCGTGCTTTATGGTGCGACCGACGGCTACCTTTTCGCCGCTGGCCGGGCCGGGGAACGGTTCGGGGTGCGGAACTCGGGCGCCAAGGTGGTCATCGAGGGCTGCGGGTCCAACGGGTGTGAATACATGACCGGCGGGGTTGCGGTGATCCTCGGGTCTATCGGCGCGAACTTTGGTGCCGGGATGACGGGGGGTATGGCCTATCTTTATGATCCCGATGGCGTGGCGCTGGAGAACATAAACCTTGAGACGCTGGTGACCTGCCCGGTCACGGTGGATCACTGGGAAGACCAGCTGCACGGTCTGGTGGCGCGCCACGCGGCCGAGACCGGATCGCGCAAGGCGTCGGATATCTTGCAGCATTGGGACGAGGAGAAGGGGAATTTCCTTCAGATCTGCCCGAAAGAGATGCTGAACAAGATCTCGCATCCCCTGGGGATTGAGGAGAGGGCGGTTCCGGCGGAGTGATTTACGAAGAGTGCCCGACTATCAGTCGGGCACTCCTTGTTCAGGCGGCCTCCCCATCATCCCAGACAATAGGATCAACATGGACGTTTGAGTTCTTTTCTTCGCGCCAAAGATCATGTTGTAGCTGAAGTGCAAGCCAAAATCTGGCACCGTTGCGAAACGCTTGACCAAGCCGAATTGCCATTTCAGTAGAAACGCCAGTCTTCTTGTTTAAGAGATTTGATATTGCCTGACGGGAAACACCGAGCCTATCGGCAAGCTCGGATTGATTCATCTTCAGAGCGGGCATGATATCATACTTGATGTACTCCCCAGGATGAGGAGGTTCAAAAGCTAGCGTTCCTTTCTCAGTTACCATGGTAGTCCTCAAGATTGATCTCAAATGGGCCTTCATCATCCCACTTGAATGTGATGCGCCAGTTCTTAGAAACGAGCACCGAGTATGTACCGTTCCTGTCTCCTTTTAGTATGTGCCACTTGTTGCCTGGCACATTCAATTCTTCTGGAGACGTCGCCGCGTTTAGCGCTGCCAGAATCCTTTTAATCCTCGCCAACCATTCTTGGCGAAGGCCTTTTGTTTCGTTTCTTTCGACCAGCCGTTTTAAGGCTTTATGTTTGATTCTTTTTGCATCAAGCATTTCTACTTGATGTTAGAACTATCTCCATGTCAGTCAAGTGTCACTTGACGGTTGACACCGTAGCATTATGTTTCGATTGTGTCATGCGTCAAGTTGACTCACATTACTTCACACCTCCGCCACGCCGACCACGTAGTTCTTTCCATAGGTTTTCGCGCATTTGGGGCAGGTGGTGTAGAAGAACCAGACCTTGCCCGGTTCCTTGCCCATGGCGCGCACCTGATCCTGCATCTGTCCGTGCCACTTGCCCGCCTCGCGGTAGGGGCCTTGGAAGACGTGGGTGATGAAGTCTCCTGACAGCGTCACCATCTCCTCCTCTGGCACCTCGCCGGATACCGCGATCAGGTGTTCGCACTGCCAGGCCGACAGGTCGCGGCTGAGCATAAGGTAGCCTTCGGGGATCGCGGCGTCGGCGGCCGCTATATGGGCCTGAACGCGGGTCAAGACCTTGCCCATGTTCAGCGGCACATGGGCGAGGCTACGGGTGGTCGCGCGGATGAAGGGCTTGTCGCGGAAATGCAGATTCTGCCCGTCCCAGCCCTCTGGATGAAAGCGGGGGCAGCAGCCGGTGGGATTGTCCGACATGTCGATTGCCGGAATCGCATTGAGATCCATCGTTCCTCTCCTGTCATCGAACAGGATGAGTCTGCCACAGACCGGCGCGCCACGCCTTGAGGCGGGTCAATCACGCAAAATCGCTGTCGGCATAGCCTTGCAAGTACAAAAGCGCCGTCAGGTCGCCGTGATTGACGCGGATATCGCATTCGGCCTGCACGGACGGTTTCGCGTGCAGCGCGACGCCGGTGCCCGCAAGCCCCAGCATCCCAAGGTCGTTGGCCCCGTCGCCCACGGCGATCACGTCAGCGGGGGTAATGCCCAGGCGCGTGGTGATCTGGTGCAGCGCTTGAACCTTGGCTTCCCGCCCAAGGATCGGGCGCGCGACCTCGCCCGTGAGCTGGCCGTTTTCAGCGATCAGTGTATTGGCGCGGTTTTCATCGAAACCCAGATCGGCGGCCACCTGCGCCGTGAAGGCCGTGAACCCGCCCGAGACCAGCGCCGCGTGGGCACCGTGGGCCTTCATCGTCGCCAGCAACGATTTGCCGCCCGGCATATGGGTGATGCGTGTGTCCAGCACGCGGGCGATGACGCTTTCGGGCAGCCCCTTCAGCAGGCTCACGCGTTCGGTCAGCGCGCCTTCGAAATCAAGCTCGCCATTCATGGCGCGGGCGGTGATGTCTTTCACCCGTTCACCCACCCCGGCCTCATCCGCCAGTTCGTCGATACATTCCTGCTGGATCATGGTGCTGTCCATGTCGGCCAGAAGCATCTTTTTGCGGCGACCCTCAGCGGGTTGAACCACAAGGTCGATGCCTTCGGATTGCAGGGTTGTCCAAATGTCCCACCGGTTGGCGGGGATTGTCTCTATCGGGAACTCGGCGGCTACGTCGGGCGAGAGCCAGAGCGCATCGCCCCCGCCCCAGGCATTGCGGAGGGATTCAACCAGCGCGCCCTCCAGCCGAGGGGTCGCAGGATTGGTTAGAAGTGTGGCGATGAACATAGATGTCGTGCCCCCGTGGCCTTCATTTGGTGTGCATAAACCATGGCGGGCAGAGGAATTGAAGGGGTGCAGCCTGCGTCAGGACGCGGCGGGTGCAACGCCTCTCCCTGATGTTCGGCATGTTTCCGATCGTGGACGAAATCGGTGCAGAAACTTACCAAAACGACACCTTTGTCGAGATTTACGACTTGTGCATCGGCGCGGCTGGCCGTAATTCCGGCGGTGGGACACCCCTCCCCAACGAGGGGCGCTTATCTGGAAGGATACCAGCGATGGTAACGAACACCCCGGCCGCGCGGCCGGCTAACCCGCGTTTTTCCTCTGGCCCCTGTGCCAAACCCCCCACCTGGACTGTTGATGCATTGAAGGACGCGCCCCTGGGTCGCAGCCACCGTGCCGCTATTGGCAAGGACAAGCTGAAGGCCGCGATTGAAGGCACGCGCGAGATCCTCGGTATCCCCGCAGATTACAAGATCGGCATTGTGCCCGCCTCGGACACCGGTGCCGTGGAAATGGCCCTGTGGTCGTTGCTTGGCGAACGCAAGGCGACCATGGTCGCCTGGGAAAGCTTCGGCTCTGGCTGGGTTACGGATGTGGTCAAGCAGTTGAAGATCGACGCGGAGGTAAAGACCGCCGACTATGGTCAGATCGTCGATATGGCTTCGGTGGATTATGACACCGATGTTGTGTTCACGTGGAACGGCACGACCTCGGGTGTGCGCGTGGCCAATGGCGATGTGATCCCGGCCGACCGCGCGGGCCTGACCATCTGTGATGCGACCAGCGCTGCCTTCGCGATGGACCTGCCCTGGGACAAGCTGGATGTGACCACGTTCAGCTGGCAGAAGGTGATGGGCGGTGAAGCGGCCCACGGGATGCTGATCTTGTCGCCCCGCGCCGTTGAACGGCTGGAAAGCTACACCCCCGCCTGGCCACTGCCCAAGATCTTCCGCCTGACTAAGGGCGGCAAGCTGATCGACGGGATCTTTACCGGTGCGACGATCAACACGCCCTCGATGCTGTGCGTGGAGGACTACTTGTTTGCGCTGGATTGGGCGCGGCAGGTTGGCGGGCTAGAGGGGCTGATCGCCCGGTCGACCGCGAATGCCGCTGCCGTTTGGGATTTCTGCGAGAGCCGTGACTGGATTGCGAACCTCGCCGAGGATGCGGCAACCCGGTCGAACACCAGCGTCTGCCTGAAATTCACCGATGACCGGATTGCGGATGGGGCGGCCTTTGCCAAGGCGATCGCCAAGCGGCTGGAGGCTGAGGGTATAGCGCTTGATATCGGCGCTTATCGCGACGCGCCTGCGGGTCTTCGCATCTGGTGCGGGGCGACGGTAGAGACCTCGGATATCGAGGCGATGCTGCCATGGCTGGAATGGGCCTTTGAGGCCGAGATCGCCGCGCAGGCCGAAGCTGCCTAAGAGACTTATCCGGGCCGCATCAAAACAGAATTTTGATCCAAAATTCTGAGGACCGAAAATTCTTGAAACAAGAATTTTGGTCCGCGTGCGGCCCGATCCATCAACTTGCATATCACACAGGACCAAATACCATGGCCCCCAAAGTACTCGTCTCTGACAGCCTCAGCGAAACCGCCGTTCAGATCTTCCGTGACCGCGGTATCGAAGTGGATTTCGAACCGAAACTCGGCAAGGACAAGGATGCGCTTCTTGCCCGGATCGGTGACTATGACGGCCTTGCCATCCGGTCTGCCACCAAGGTGACCGAAAAGATCCTGGATGCCGCCACCAACCTGAAAGTGGTCGGTCGTGCCGGGATCGGCACTGACAATATCGACAAGCCGGCTGCGTCCAAGAAGGGCGTGATCGTGATGAACACCCCGTTCGGCAACATGATCACCACCGCCGAACACGCCATCGCGATGATGTTCGCCGTGGCGCGCCAGATCCCTGAGGCCAGCGCCTCGACCCATGCGGGCAAGTGGGAGAAGTCTAAGTTCATGGGGGTCGAGCTGACCGGCAAGACGTTAGGTGTTATCGGCGCGGGCAATATCGGGGGCATCGTCTGTGACCGCGCCCGTGGGCTGAAGATGAAGGTCATCGCCTATGATCCGTTCCTGTCGGAGGAGAAGGCGAATTCCATGGGCGTAGAGAAGGTGGAGCTGGAAGAGCTGCTGAAGCGCGCCGATTTCATCACGCTGCACGTTCCGCTGACCGATCAGACCCGCAATATCCTGTCTGCCGAAAACCTCGCCAAGACCAAGAAGGGCGTGCGCATCATCAACTGCGCGCGTGGCGGTCTGGTGGACGAAGCCGCACTGGCTGACCTCCTGAAATCGGGTCATGTGGCAGGCGCTGCGTTTGACGTGTTCAGCGTGGAACCGGCCACGGAAAATCCGCTGTTCAACCTGCCCAACGTGGTCTGCACGCCGCATCTGGGCGCAGCAACGACCGAGGCGCAGGAAAACGTGGCCCTGCAAGTGGCCGAACAGATGGCGGATTACCTGCTGACCGGCGCGGTTCAGAACGCGTTGAACATGCCGTCCGTGACCGCCGAAGAAGCCAAGGTCATGGGGCCGTGGCTGAAACTGGCGCAGCATCTGGGCAGTTTCGTTGGCCAGCTGACGACCGAGGCGATTGAAGAAATTCACATCACCTATAACGGCATTGCCAGCACGATGAACCTTGAGGCGCTGAACTGCGGTGTCATCGCCGGGATCATGAAGGCGGTGAACCCGGATGTGAACATGGTTTCTGCCCCCGTCATCGCGCGCGAACGCGGGATCGAGATTTCCACCACCACGCAGGACAAATCCGGTGCGTTCGAAGGCTATATCCGGCTAGAGGTTGTCACCCCCCATCGGACCCGGTCCATCGCCGGTACGGTCTTTTCCGATGGTAAGCCGCGGTTCATCCAGATCAAGGGCATCAATATCGACGCCGAGATTGGGGAACACATGCTGTACACCACCAACGAGGATATTCCGGGCATCATCGGGACGTTGGGCCAGACCATGGGTGAAAACGGCGTGAACATCGCGAACTTTACCCTCGGCCGGTCGGGCGCGGGCAAAGACGCCATCGCGCTGCTGTATCTCGATGCGCAGCCCCCGGCGGATGTTCTGGAAAAACTGCGCGCCACGGGCATGTTCCAACAGATTGCGCCGATGCAGTTCGACGGCGCCTGACACCACCCAAAAGCCCCGGAGCCTATCCGGGGCTTTTTTCTAATGGCTTGCGCATGGCCAATGTTTTCTCGCATTCTGGATACATGAGCCCCAACACACCTTTCATCCTTGATGACTTTCTGCCCTACCAACTGGCGGTGGTGGCCGAACGCATCAGCCGTCAGTTTGCCCGCCACTATCGCGAGATGTTCGGCCTGTCCCGATCAGAATGGCGTGTGGTGGCGCATCTGAGCCAACAGTCCGCTGTTTCCGTGCGTGAAATCGCGACGCAGGCGGACCTGGACAAATCCAAGGTCAGCCGCGCCGTGTCACGGTTGGAAGGCATGGGCTATATCACCAAGGAAAGCTCTTGCGCCGACCGACGGCTGGTGGTGCTGGTGCTGACCGAGACCGGGCGTGCCATGATTGATGCCCTCACTCCGATTGCGCAAAGCTATCAGGACGATGTTCTGAATTACCTTGCGTCAGATGCCGAAGGATTTCAAAGCGCGCTGAAACGGCTCATGGCGGAGCCCACACAACGCGGGTAAACAACCATCAGGGGAATTTGGTAGTTGCCCGCCAGGCGGCGGGTCCCAGTCTTTGGAGGACTTTGAATGACCGATATCGTGATCCTGTCCGGTGCCCGGACGGCTATCGGCACTTTTGGCGGTTCGCTGGCTGCGATCCCCCCGATCGAGCTCGGCACCGTTGCAGCCAAGGCTGCACTGGAGCGCGCGGGTGTAGATGGCAAGCAGATCGGCCATGTGGTCTTTGGCCATGTGATCAACACCGAACCGCGCGACATGTACCTGTCTCGCGTGGCGGCCATGCAGGCCGGCATTCCCGACACCACGCCCGCGATGAACGTTAACCGCCTGTGTGGCTCTGGGGCGCAGGCGATTGTGTCCGTCGTGCAAAGCCTGATGCTGGGCGATGCAGAATTCGGCCTGGCCGGCGGTGCCGAAAGCATGAGCCGCGGGCCCTATATCGTGCCAGCCATCCGGTGGGGCCAGAAAATGGGCGACATGAGCGGCACCGACATGATGGTCGGCGCGCTGAACTGTCCGTTCGGCACCGGTCATATGGGCGTGACGGCAGAAAATGTGGCGGATGAACATGATGTCACCCGCGAGGACATGGATGCTTTCGCCGTCGAAAGCCAGAGACGTGCACTGGCTGCCATCGAAGCGGGGTATTTCAAGGACCAAATCGTTCCGGTTGAGGTGAAGGTCAAACGCGATCTGGTGCCGTTTGACACCGATGAACACCCCAAGGCATCGACCATGGAAAAGCTGGCCGGGCTGCGGGCGGTGTTCAAGAAGGACGGGCGCGTGACGGCCGGCAATGCCTCGGGCATCAATGATGGCGCGGGCGCTTTGGTCTTGGCGCGGGCCGAGGCCGCCGAGGCGGCTGGCCTGAAACCCCGCGCGCGCATTCTGGGCTATGCCCATGCGGGCGTGCGGCCCGAGGTGATGGGCATCGGCCCGGTGCCTGCCGTGCAGAACCTGCTGGAACGGACCGGCCTTGCGATCACTGATTTCGACGTGATCGAATCGAACGAGGCGTTCGCCGCACAGGCGCTAGCGGTGAACAAGGGGCTTGGCCTCGACCCCGCCAAGGTGAACCCGAATGGCGGCGCGATTGCGCTTGGCCATCCGGTAGGCGCAACCGGCGCGATCATCACCGTGAAGGCCCTGCACGAGCTGGAAAGAACCGGCGGCAGCAAGGCGCTGATCACCATGTGCATCGGTGGCGGTCAGGGCATCGCGATTGCAATCGAACGTCTCTAATTGGCGAAACAGACACGAAAAACCCCCGGCGTCGGTCTGGCATCGGGGGTTTTTTGTTGGAACCGACAGGATGGGGAGAGAAGAACCCTGCCGGTTCCGGCCCGTGAGTGAGGGGCATATGTGAAGACCGACTTAGTTGTCGTCTTCGTAGTGGGGCTGCGCCAGCAGGGCCTGGGCAATCGCCACGTGGTTCGGGGCGCCGAAGCTTTGGGTCGAGATGGACTCGGTGCCGCCATTGCGCAGGAAGGCCTCATAGACGCGGTCTTCATCTTCGATGGCCTGACGCAGGCGGGCGTCAAAAGCGACAGAAGCGCTGGTGGGGTTGCCGCCGCCGTTCAGGATGAAGTCCACATAGGTCTGGTCCTGATCTTCGATGGCGCGACGCAGCTGGATCAGCTCGGCGGTGGTGTAGACGCCGGATTCGACGTTCAGCGACCGGGCCAGGCTGTCGGATGCGAAAGCAGCGGGGGCAGCCAGAGCGGCGGTGAGGGCGGTTGCGAGTGCGATGGTTTTCATTGGTCTTTCCTTTCAAGTGTCATGTGCAGTGCGTTTGCGGTTGAAGGCAGTGTGCCTCCGATGACACTCAACTTAGGGCCTTGAGTTCGGTGTTTCACCCAACGAAAGCGAGAAAAACGCGTGAGGTTGGTGCAATTATGCACATCTCGATCTGCAAGATGGCCCAGACCGTCACGCCCGGTTACGGGACCGTGATTTCCAGAAACACTGTGGCCACCCGACCGCCTGAATCGATCACGGTCAGGTCAACGAAACCCGAATTCGGCGTTCCAAGGTCAACCTCTCGGTCCTGCACCCCGATTCCCACCGGACGCCCGTTCCATAGCCAAGTGTAAGGTGGCGTGCCCCGGTCCACCCGCGCCACCAAGGGCAGGCCCGGCTGGCTGGCCAGCACTGCGCCATCGGGGGGGAATGCGATCTCGGGCGCGTTCGGGTCGGTTGTGGCGACAGCGCGACTGGCGAACCGTTGCAGCGGGGCGGGCAGGCTGGAATGACTGACCGTCAGCGCACCGGGCGGCGGGGCGGGCAGCGGCGTGAGGCGCGGGGAAATGCGGGCGAAGGCCTGAAACAGCAGCGGTGCCGCGACGTCGGCCCCAAACGCGCCGGGGACTGATGCGCCATCGGCCCGCCCCAGCCAGATGCCCACCACATGCCGCCCGTCATAGCCAAAGGCCCAGGCATCGCGGTGGCCGTAGCTGGTGCCGGTCTTGTAGGCCAGCCCGTTGCGCGGCGCGTTCGCGGGCGGGATCATGTCGGACAGGATATCACCCACATACCAGCTGGCCACCGGCGACAACACCTGAACCGGCTCCCCGGCCCGGTCGCCCTGCCGGTAGTGCAGCGGCACAAATTCCCCGCCGGATGCCAGCGCGCCATACATCCGCATCAGGTCTTCCATGGTCACACCCACGCCGCCAAGCGCCACCGCAAGCCCCGGCTGCCCGGCAGGCAGTTCCGGGTCCATGCCCGCGCGACGCATCCGGTTCATCAACTCTGCCGGACCCAGTTCCTCTAACAACGTGACCACGGGGATATTGAGCGAGGCTTGCAGCGCGCGGCGCACGGACAGCTCACCCCGGAAGATCCGGTCGAAATTCTGTGGGGCATAGCTGCCAAAACGGGTGGGGCGGTCCTCGATCAGGCTTTCGGGGTGGATCAGCCCCGCCTCGAACCCCAGCCCATAGATCAGGGGTTTCAGGGTTGAGCCGGGGCTGCGCAGCGCCTGGGTCATATCGACGAAACCCTGCAATGGATTGTCGGAATATTCCGCCGACCCGACCGAGGCCAGAACTTCGCCCGTTTGATGATCCATCACCATGATTGCGGCATTCAGCCGGTCGCCCTGTCCGCGCACCGCCTCGCGCGCTAGAGCCTCCATCTGCGCCTGCAAGGTGGCGTCGATGGTCAGGTGGTGCTGGCCTGCGGGGTCCTCGGCCAGCATCCGGTCCGACAAATGCGGGGCCAGCAGCGGAAAGTCGTGCCGTTCCGTGGGCAGGGGTTCTGCCATGGCCCATGTCACCTCTTCCTCTGATAGCGCGCCGAAGGTCAGGGCGCGGGTTAGCACCCGGTCGCGCGCCGCATGGGCGTTTTCCGGGTTCCTGTCAGGGCGGCGGCTGTTGGGGGCCTGCGGGATCGCGACCAGCAGGGCGGCCTCGGCTGTCGTCAGTTGCGCAGGTTCCTGCCCGAACCATGTGAAGGTGGCCGCGCGGATGCCCTCAATATTGCCGCCATAGGGCGCGAGATGCAGGTAGAGCGTCAGGATCTCGTCCTTGGTCAACTGCCGTTCCAGCGCCAGTGCCAGCCTGATCTGCCGCAGTTTACCGCCCCATTCGCCGGTGCCACTATCCTCCAGCAGACGCGCGACCTGCATGGTGATGGTGGATGCGCCCGAGACGATCCGCCCGTTGGTGACCGCCTGCCACGCGGCCCGCGCCATGGCCCGCCAGTCAACGCCCGCGTGATCGTAAAACCGCCGGTCTTCGAAATTCAGCAGCAGCTCGATGAATTCGGGGTCCACCTCGGCCAATGACACGGGCAGCCGCCAGCGGCCATCCTCGACCGTGTAGGCGCGCAGCAGGGTGCCGTCGCGGTCCAGCACCTCGACTGACGTCACAGGCACAAGCGGCGGAATGACGGTCGCGTCAATCCACGCATCCAGCCGGTCCCACGCCAGTCCGACCGCCAGCAGCAGCGCCGCCAGCCAGAGGAAGTGCCTTGCCCTGATCACTCGGTGATCACCACATGGCCTGATGGCGTCTGTGCCCGGAAGGCCGGGCGGTACATGTCTTCGACCGACGCCGCCGGGTGGTGGAAGCTGCCGGGCGTGACCGCGCGCACGATATAGGCCAGCCGCATCAGATCGCCCCTTGTGTGGGTCACGGCGGCAAGGAACCTGTCCTGCCGAAACTCTGTATGATCGGTGAAGTCGGTCACATCCAGATCGCTGAGCGCCCCGATATCCCCCACACGCAGCAGGTTTGGATTGTCGATCTCGAACCCGGCAGGCAGCGGGTCGTTCACCATCAGCCGTGCGGTGCGGTCGGTGAAGCCCAGAACATGCAGCACAACGACAAGTCGGGTTCCCACGGTCACCTCAGACGGATCGGCAGGCAAGCCGTCGAGAGTCATATAGCTGCGGGTGATGCTGTAGCCATTGCCGCCTGCCTCGGTCTCGCCCTCGGCCTGACCGTAGCGGGTCAGCGTCAGGGTTTCGGGCCGGTCGCCGGTATTGGTCAGCACCCGCGTGGTCGGATCGCCTGCCTCCAGCACCTCGATCAGGGGGCCGTTCACGTCCGCGCCATTCAGGGTCAACGATGACAGCCCGTCCATGTCGATCAGCGCATCGGCGGCCAGCAGGCTCCACACCGCGTCTTGGGTGGAGATATTGGTACTGGGCGCGGGCAGCGCAGCGGCAAGCGCATCGAGCGGGATCGCCTCGGACCCGGCAGTGGCGGCCAGCGTCAGCAGTGCGGTCGCGTCGCGGCGTCTGGTGCCGAAATCGGACCGCCAGCCGGTGCGCTCCGAGACGATGCTTTGCGTGATCAGCAGCTCGTACCCTTGGCGGAACATCGCGTCGGCCCGTGGCTGATCACCATACATCGCCAGCGCCGCGCCAAGCTGACCAAGTGCCAGCGGGGTGGCGAAGGCATCGGCCTTTACATCGGCGTAATAGCGCAGGTCACCAATGGCCGCCGTCCCTTCCCGCGCCAGCACCATCAGCGAATAGGCGATGGATTCGCCCCCTTCCTCGAAATCGGGGGCTGTGGCAACGTGATTGCGCAGCGCATCCAGCGCCGATTGGAAGGCAAGGTCGGGCACGACATAGCCTTCGGCACGCGCGCGCGACAGGAAATCGGTGACATAGGCATCAAGCCACGGATCCCCGGAATAGGCCCCCCACAAGCCGAAGCCGCCATTCGCGGCTTGGTTGACCAGCACCCCGTCAATCGCCTGCTGGATACGCGTCGCCAGATCGCCCGCATGGGCAAGGTCCAGCGCCTCGGCCACGTCGGCCATGTAGAGCAGCGGCATCGCCTGGCTGGTCATCTGTTCGGTGCAGCCATAGGGGTAGCGGTCGAGCATCTGCAACAGCCCCGGCGCGTCGAACCGGGCGAGGGGGCCGGCGGATAGGGTCGCGCGCCCGGTGCCGGGGCGCAGGCCCGCCAGAACGGACGCGTCGAAGTCGAGGCTATCGCCGGGGGCGAGCGTAAAGCGAGAGGTAACGGCAGTGACCGGATCGTTGGACTGAACCACCAGCCGCAACGTCCGCGACAGGCGCTGACCGTCGGGGGTAATAAGCGTGACATCCACCTGTTGTTCGCCAAGATCGTCCAGCGCGAACAGCGGCACCCGCAGGCGTTCGGTTTCACCCTCTTCCAGCGTCACGGCAGAGAGGACAGAGCCGATGTTCAGACCCGCAGAAGTTTCAATTTCAATCGGCATCAGGCCGGTGGGTCCTTCCGCATGGGTCACTTCCAGCAGCAGTCGCGCGCTGTCGCCCGGCGCCATGAAGCGGGGGATAGAGGCCGTGACAACCACCGGATCACGGACCAGCACATCGGCCTGGGCCTGGCCGATACCGGCCTCGTTCCACGCGACGGCCATTACGCGCACGGTGCCGTTGAAGCTGGGAATATCAAAGCTGACGCGCGCCAGCCCGTCCTGGTCCACAGTGACGGGGCCTGAATGGAAGGCAACCAGCGCCTCGGTTGGGGGCGGGGCCTGCATACGGACACCGGCACTGGCGTCACCACCCTGCCGGATCGCGCCAGGATCACCGCCGCCGGAAATCAGCCTCCCGTAAAGGTCACGGATGCCGACGCCAAGCCTGCGCTGGCCGAAGAAATGCGCCATTGGGTCGGGTGATTGAAACCCAGTGAGGTTCAGGATGCCCAGATCGACAGCGGCAATGCTGGCATAGACGGTGTCGCCGGGTTCCGCCCCGGCCACGCGCAGCGCGACGTCAAGCGGGCCACGCGGGGCAGAGGTGATCGGGGCCTCCATCACCACATCCAGCGCACGGGGGCCGGGGTTGACCGTGGCGTGCACCAGCCCGAGCGAGCGGGCGGGCATCTGCGCGGGCAGCCCCTCCAGCGGGCGCAGCAGGGTCGCGGTCACGTAGGCGCCATTGCCCCAGTCTTCTGTCACCGCCAGCGGGAATGTGTCGGGATCATCACCAATCGTCACCAGTTCCTGGTGGATCAACCGGTTCGACATGACCCGGATCAGCACGAGACCCCCGGATCGGGGCACCACGCGCAGCCGCGCCTCGTCGCCCACGTCATAGCTTTCGGCATCCAGCGAGACCTCCAGCAGGTCGGGGGTGCCGGTACTGTCGCCCTCACCATACCAACCGGCCCGGAAGCTGACGGAAGAGGCGGTATAGAGACCATCGGTGCTTTCCACACGCAATTCATAGCGGCCCCAATCGGCAGGCGCGGCAATCTCAACCGGGTCAGAGCCAAGCACAGCGTCGCCGGTGGCGATCCGGGTGCGGGTTGTCACCCGTTCCCAATTCCAGCGCCCGTTCTGCGTGTACCATTGATAGCGGCGTTCGACCCGGTTCAGGGTCCAGCGCACCGGCAGCGCCTCTGCCCCCACAGCGATCAGGTGAAACTGCGCGTCGGTGCCCTCAGGCAGGGTGCCATCAAAGAGCGGTCGGATACCAATGAGCGTGCCCGTGGGTTGAATGGCACGGGTCAGGGTCCGTTCCACGGGGCGGCCCGATCCTTCGGTCACGCGGGCGGTGACACGCAGCTCTCGCGGATGGGGGATGCCAGAGATCTCGGGCAAGGTCAGGTCAAGCTGAGCCGCTCCGCTTGCGTCGGTCCGTTCATTGCCGGGCAGATTGGTCAGCACCGTCTGCGGCGTGTCGTCATGGCGACCAAAGCTGTAGCCGGGGAACCCGGACAGCGTGGACACAGGGCGCAGAAACATCTCGCCCTCAATCGGCAGGTCGCCAGCCGGCGATCCGAATAAGTAGTCAGATTGCAGGGCCAGGGTAACCGGCTGGTTGGCGGGCAGCGGTCCATCGGGCAGCGACAGGTCCACGTCAATGCGTTCGGGCAGGAAATCCTCGACCAGCAGGGTCTGGCTTGTCAGGGGTTGCGCGTCGGGATCGGCATGGACCGCCAGCCGCCACGTGCCGCGCGGCACGTTTGGTCCAAGGGGCATCTGCCAGACAAAGCCGCCCGCGCCCAGTTCTTCCAACACCATGCGGCTGTATTCGACGCCGTCGGCGCGGGTCAGGATCGCGGTCAGCGGCAGCCCGGACAGGGCGCGCGATTGCCCGTCGCGGGCCAATGCGGTGGCGTGGATGGTCTCACCCGCGCGGTAGGCCCCGCGTTCGGTGGTGAGGTAAAGGTCAATGGGCGGGGCGGCGGGGCGGCCTTCGACACCGCGGTCAGACAGGTCGAATTCTGCCTCGCGCAGCGACAGGAAGGCGAAATCTTCGGCCTGCTCCACCGTGATCATGGCGGGCGCTGCCCCGGCGCGACCGGCGGTCAGATCGGCCGGGAAATGCACGCGGCCCTGCCGGTCGCTGTCCAATTCCGCCAGTACGCGGTTCGATTCAGACACCAGCCGGACAACCGCGCCTTCAATGCCGGACGTATCGGCCAGCGACCGCACGATCACATGCACACCATCCACGCCGGAAACAGCCGAAACCCCCATGTCAGAGACAAAAAACCACTGAGTTGCCGGGGGCAGGTCGCGCCCTTCGGGGCCGTCAATGCGGGCCTCCAGCGCGTATAGGCCAGGGTCCAGCGCGGCCAGGACCTGGCCGATTGGCAGGCTGGTGGTGACGTCTTCGTTCAGCCGGTTAGAGACATCCCCGACCCCTTCCCAAACGGTTTCCGCCAGTTCAGTCGAAAAACGGTTGACCTCCCACTGGTTCAGGGGGCGACCGAAATAGTCATCCTGCAAGGTCCGCACGATATTGCGGTCGGTCACGGAATATAGCCGCAGCGCCACCTCGTCGGTGTTGACCGTCACGATAGGCAGTGCGCCACCGGCAATGCGCGGCAGCACATAGGCCCGACCGGGAAAGCGCAGCGCGGGCGACCGGTCGCGTACATAAAGGCGCAGGGTTGCGGGGTTTCGCAGGCTCTCGCCCGAGGCGGCAGGCAGGCCCGCGCGCAGGGTGAATTCGTAGCGCTGCCCGTGCTGGACGCCAGAAATGCAGAACTGCCGTCCTTCGGCGTCAACCGATAGGCCGCTGGTGCTGCTTTGCAGGAAATCGGCATGGGTCACGCCGCCTGCCAGATCCTCTGAAAAGATGGCGCAGATGCGTGGCTCGGCGGCGTCGTTTTCCACGCGGGTGCTGGTGACGCGAAAGCCGTATAGCCCGATGGCACGGTCAAGTTCAGCCTCCAACGCCTCGGACGGGGCCTGGGCAATGGCAAGGCGCAGCGCAAAGATCATGTCGCGGCCACGGTTGTTGTCTTCCAGCGCGCGGGCGATCAGCGCGGCGGCGTCAGACAATTCCTGCCCCGGTTCGGCACGCAAGGCGGCATTGGTGGCAGCGCGCAGCGCCGTGCGGGTCAGGTTACGCTGTTCGGACCGGCTGGAAACCTCGGTGTCCAGCGCCAGCATGGCATATTGCAGCCAATGGGAGGGGTCATCGGTGACAGTGGTGGCCGATCCGAACAGTCGCATCGCCTGAAGGAATTGCCCTTCGGCAAGCCGGGCTTCGGCAGCATCCAGAATACGCTCAGCCGTCCAGGTGCCCGCATAGTGGCGGCGGGCCAGTCCGGCGGCCTGACTGCGCGCGTCGGTCAGATCGGTTGCAGTCAGGAAATCCAGTTGCTCCAGCCGCGTATCGAGCCGCGCCAGGACCGCCGGATCGGTGTTGCGCACCGTTGCCGACATGGCCCCGTCATAGGGCTCCATCGCCAGAACCGCGGTTTTCGGGAAGCAAACACTGTTGGCCATATTGAAGGTGAAGGCAACGCAGCTGGTATCCGCAAGGCAGGCACGAATGCAGCCATCCATTGTGGTGTCATAGATCGGCGTCATATCCGCGCCGGGAAAATCGGTGTCCTGTGTGATTGCAAAGAACCGATCGGCAACCGGCCCGTCCTGGGCGGTGGCGACAAGCGGCAGCAAAGACATCAAACCAGCCACGACCAATGCGCGCATGGGAACCTCCGGATCAGAAATCGTATCAATAAAAGTCTTTGACTTATGCTGCCATGACCCGCCCCCTCGAGTCTATGCCACCACGCCCGCCTTAAGCCGATGGTAAGGAAACCGGCGTCATTCTGCCGGTCAGCAATGGGATTCGCGTGGGACAAGGGATGGACGGCACCGGCTTCAACGACCGTTTGGCGAGGGAACGCCGGGCGCGGCTGGCCGCCGAGCGTCTGCTTGTCCAGAAGCAGGAAGAACTGTTCGCCGCCAACCGCAAGCTGGCACAGCAGGCGGGCAGGCTGTCCGATCAGGTCATCGAACAACGCGAAGAAAACGCCGAGCTGGCCGGTGAAACCACCCGTGCCCGCGCCGATTTAGAGGTGGCGACCGAAAAGGCCGAGCGCGCCGAACGGCGTTTGTGGGATTCGCTCGATATTATTGAGGACGGCTTTGCCATCTATGACCGGACCGGTCGGCTGGTGGCCGCGAACAGCGCATTTCTGAACATATTCGAGGATATGGTCGAGGTGGGGTCAGGGGCCAGTTATGATTCGATCTTGCGGGTGGCGGTGGATGAGGGGCTGATAGACTTGGAAGGCGCCCATCCCGATGACTGGGTCGATGACATGACTGCCCGGTGGGAACAGGATCCGATCCCGCAAAGAACGATCAAGCTGTGGAACGGTGGCTTCGTCAAGCTGGTGGATAAACGCGCGCCCGATGGCGACATGGTCAGCCTGATGCTGAACATCACCCAGTCGATCCGCCGTGAACGCGACCTGCTCGAGGCGCGCGATCAGGCCGAAGCCGCGAACCGCGCGAAATCTGCGTTCCTGGCCAATATGAGCCATGAAATCCGCACACCAATGAACGGTGTCGTTGCCATGGCCGAACTGCTGCGCGAAACCGATCTGGACGAAGATCAGCGCCAATGCGCGGATACGATCCGCAACTCTGGCGAAGCGTTGCTGGAAATCATCAATGACGTGCTCGATTTTTCCAAGATCGAAGCCGACAAGCTGGTGCTGCATGTGGAAGCCTTCGATCTGGAGGATTTGATCCGGGAAATCTTTCGCCTGCTGCGCCCTTCGATTCAGGGACGCGATCTGCAATTGCTGCTCGATTACGACATCTTCCTGCCGGAAAATCTGGTGGGTGACCGGGGTCGCGTGCGGCAGGTGCTGACCAACCTGATTGGAAACGCGGTCAAATTCACCGACAGGGGGCATGTTCTGGTTCGCGTGTTGGGCGAAGATCAGGAGGATGGCCAGGTAACACTGGTCATCGCGGTGGAAGATACCGGCATCGGAATCGCCCCTGAAAAGCAGGCGCATGTGTTCGGTGAATTCAACCAGGTGGAGGATCAGGCGAACCGCAAATACGAAGGTACAGGGTTGGGTCTGGCGATCACCCACAAGCTGGTGCGGATGATGGGCGGGGATATCTGGGTCGATTCCGATCTTGGTCAGGGCGCGACCTTTGCCTTTCGTTTGACCCTGCCGATTGCCGAAGGGGAGGTGGCTTGTCCGGTACAACCCCTGCCGGCTGGCCTGTCACAGGTTGCGCTGGTCGGCCCCGATACAATCACGCGGCGGCTGGTGGAACGGCAGTTCCTCAAGCTCAAGGCAGACGTCCGGCTGTATGACACCCTTGCCATGGTTGGTGACGGGTTCGATGTGATGATCCTGACCGAAGAGGCGAACGATGATCCGCCCGCCGGACCCACAGGCCCGGTGGTTCGGTGCCTGTCCTCGCGCCGTGCGAATGCCAGGGCGGCTGTGCCGGAAATCACGCTGGAATCGCCACTGCGCGACTTTCGTCAGGTTCTGATCGAAGCGGTTGAGCAGCCCTCGCAGCCCAAGCCCGCCCGGAAGGCACCGGAACCGGACAGCCCGCGCAAGCTGCGGCTGCTGGCGGCAGAGGATAACAAAACCAACCAGATGATCTTTCGCAAGATGATTAAGGCGCTCGATCTGGACCTGGTGCTTGCGGGGAATGGGCGCGAGGCATGGGAGGCGTATCAGGCCGAACGCCCCGATCTGCTGTTCACCGATATTTCGATGCCCGAGATGGACGGGCTTGAATTGACCCGCCGGATTCGAGGGTTGGAAACGGAACAGGGATTACCCCGCCTGCCTATCGTGGCGATGACGGCCCATGCGATGGAGGATCACGAGGCCGAGATCGTGGCGGCGGGGGCGGATCACTATCTGACCAAACCGCTGAAGAAGAATGAGATTGTAGGTAAGCTGGAAATGTTGAAGCCAGTGGGTTTGCTACCGTTACGGCCAAATTGAGGGGAGGGGTTTCGCCGCCTTTGGCGTCGACCCGCGTGGGGCCAGCCCCCCGCACCCCCCGGGATATTTGTGGAACAATGAAGGGATCGACTGTCTTTTCTGGCGATCGCCATCGGTTTCTGAAGGCGACGGCCGCTCTGATCGGCGGTCAGAGGGGCTGTCGGACCCGACCGGGCAGGGCGCTTTGGGTGCAGCGCCTAGATCTGCCAATTCGCCAGAGATCCCGACAGTCGATATTCCCCGGTCACCATGTCGCGGCGGTTGCGAATTGGTCCGTGTGTATAGGCCAGTGCCGCCGGATGGTCCGCGTTGAGAACGCCGAGTCCGGTCAGGATTCGGGCGATTGCCGCCTCTGACCCGCGGGTTGCCCCATCTTCGATTTTCAGGGCAACGCCCATGCGGCGTTCGGGTATGATGGCCACGAAAACCGCCTCGGCCCCTGTCTTGACCGAAGCACGGCCTTCCATCGCGCGCATCAGCGCGGTGCAGGACCGCCCTTCGCCGGCGACCAGAACCGGGTGGGCCGCCATGGCGCGGGTTAGCCGGTGCATGGCGCGGTCGCGCGCATCACCATCGCCCGTGGCCGCCGCAAAGCGCCCCATGGCGCGGGCCAGCCCGGTGACGGAGGTGGCGAAATTGGGGGCAGAGCAGCCGTCGATGGCAAAGCCGGGGCTGTCTTCGCCCGTGACCTCTTGGAACGCGGCTTTCACGGCCTGCTGAACCGGGTGGTTGGGGTCCACATATTCCGGCCCCGCACCCAGATGCCGGGCCAGTGTAAGAAACCCGGAATGCTTGCCGGAACAGTTATTGTGGATCTGGCAGGGCGAGGCGTCGGTTTTGATCAGCGCCGTTCGGACATCGGGGTCATTGGGCATCTGAGTCCCGCAGCGCAAGGCTGTCTCCGGGTCTATCCCCAGCCCGCCCAACCACTCGGTCACCATATCCGTGTGTACCGCCGCCCCGTTATGGGATGCGCAGGACAGGGCCAGTTGCGCGTCGGACAGACCGAACGCCTCGGCCGCGCCGCTTTCAATCAGGGGCAGCGCCTGGATCATCTTGCACGACGACCGGGGCAGGATGACCGCATCGGGGTTGCCCCAGGCGGCAACGATGCCGCTATCTGCATCCCACACCACCGCATGGCCGCGATGAACGCTTTCGCAGAACGGCCCGCGCCAGACCTCGACCAGTGTTTCCGCCTCAGTCATGCTGCTTTCCTCCGTCCAAACAGGGGTTCCGGCAATTTTCCGCTACCAGGGCTTTTCCCCAAAAGGATTTTCAGGTTAATCTCCGCTCGCAGTTAGAAGTGGGCGGGGTTCGAGTGCAAGACCTGACGAACAGGCCGAACCCCAAACCAGAGGCAGAGACGGCTGGAGGCTGGATCAAGATGAAGAACTGGGTTGCTGGATTGGTGATCGCGCTGGCGTTTTCAACGCCGTCGATCGCACAAGACACCGAGGAGTCCGAGAACCGCGTGAATGCGGAAACGGATTGGAGCGTGTTCGTTGAAGATGACCCGACGCAGTGCTGGGTTGTGTCCGCACCGCGCGAAACCGTGAACACCCGCGATGGTCGCGTCGTCGCCGTGCGCCGGTCGGAAATTCTACTGTTTGTCAGCTACTGGCCGTCCGAAAGCCGGATGGGCGAGGTGTCGTTCACCGGCGGGTATCCCTTTGCGGATGATTCCACCGTGACGATGGAAATCGGCAACTCGACATTCGAACTGTTCACCGATGGCGAAATGGCCTGGGCCGCGTCCGATCAGGAAGACACCCGGATCATCACCGCGATGAAGCGCGGGTCCGAGGCGGTGCTGACCGCCCGGTCGGCGCGGGGCACGCAGACGGTCGATACCTTCTCGCTGCTTGGTTTCACCGCTGCGGTCGAGGATGCGGAAACCCGCTGCGGCGGCTGATTTTCTGCTACGATTTTGCCAAGACAAGGTTTGCCTTGAGGGGCGGATGCCTATATGTGTCCGCATCCCCTTCTCGGAGCTATGCCAATGTCCGCCAGCGCCCCCATCACGCAGGATGTCCTGACCATCCCGCGCAAACTGCCCGACGGCCCCACGAATATCGTTGGCCTGACACGGGATCAGCTGCGCGCGGCGCTGATCGCGGCGGGCACGCCTGAAAAGCAGGCCAAGATGCGGGTCAACCAGATCTGGCAGTGGGTTTACCATTGGGGCGTGCGTGATTTTGAGGTGATGACCAACCTTGCCAAGTCCTATCGGGCCGAGTTGGCAGAGGCCTTCGTGATTGAAGTGCCAGAGGTCGTCAGCCGCCATGTTAGCGCGGATGGCACCCGGAAATATCTGGTGCGGATCGCGGGCGGACATGAGGTGGAGGTCGTCTATATCCCCGAAACCGATCGCGGGACGCTGTGCATTTCATCCCAGGTGGGTTGCACGCTGACCTGTTCCTTCTGCCATACCGGCACGCAAAAGCTGGTGCGCAACCTGACGGCTGGGGAAATTGTCGGGCAGGTGATGGTGGCGCGCGACGATCTTGGCGAATGGCCGGAACCGGGCGAAGGCACCGGCGACAACGGACCGCGCCTGTTGTCCAATATCGTGCTGATGGGCATGGGTGAGCCGCTGTATAACTTTGAAAACGTGCGCGACGCGATGAAGATCGCGATGGACCCCGAAGGGATTTCCCTGTCGCGCCGCCGGATCACGCTGTCGACCTCGGGTGTGGTGCCAGAGATTGCCCGCACCGCAGAAGAGATCGGCTGTATGCTGGCCGTGTCCTTTCATGCGACCGAAGACCAGACCCGCGACAAATTGGTGCCGATCAACAAGCGTTGGCCGATTGCCGACTTGCTGGAGGCCCTGCGCGCCTATCCCAAATTGTCGAACTCTGAACGAATCACCTTTGAATATGTGATGCTTAAGGGCGTTAACGACACGGATGAGGATGCCCGCCGACTGGTCAAACTGATCAAGGGCATCCCGGCCAAGATCAACCTGATCCCGTTCAACGAATGGCCGGGTGCGCCTTATGAGCGGTCGGATTGGGACCGGATCGAGAAGTTTGCCGACATCATCTATAAGGCGGGCTATGCCAGCCCCATTCGCACCCCGCGAGGTGAGGATATCATGGCCGCCTGCGGGCAGCTGAAATCGGCCACTGAACGCGCGCGCAAAAGCCGGGCACAGATCGCGGCAGAGGCCGGAATACCCAAGTAATCGTGCACTTTTCCAGCGTCAGAATGTGAAAAAGGCGGCCCGTGAAGGCCGCCTTTCTCTATTCTGAAGTCGATGACTGAATTAGTCAGCGATTGCAGCTGCGATCAGGATGATTGCCAGCAGGGGAACCAGAACGCCACCAGCGGAGGACGAGGTGTCTTCCACGATCACGACGGGTTGCAGAACGGGCTCAACGTAGCCGCCAGCAAAAGCGGAAGTGGCGGCAACGGACAGAGCGGCTGCGAGTGCGAGTTTTTTCATAGTATCCTCCAAGATACGCCCCAAATTTTTCGCGCGGTATTACGCATAGCGGGGCACCCAAGACTGTACCTCGTAACTAGGTTTAAGCAGCAATGCCTTGGGATTGCAATGCCGGGAAATCGCCCCGAACCTCAAGATCGCCGATTTGTGGTCAAATTAGCAACACTTGCGTGCCGACACGGGCCAGCTCGAACAATTCGGCGATGTGTTCGTTGTAAAGGCCAATGCATCCGTTCGAGCTGCGCCGCCCGATCTTGCGCGTGTCATGGGTGCCGTGGATGCGGTAATAGGTCCAGCTGAGATACAGCGCATGGGTGCCAAGCGGGTTGTCCGGGCCGGGGGCAACATATTCGGGCCATTCCGGGTTGCGTTCGCGCATGGCCGGTGTCGGGCGCCAGTCGGGGCCTTCCACCTTGCGCACCACGCTTGTCCGACCACGGCGCGTCAAATCCTCGGTCGCGGGAACCGATGTGGGATACAGGCGATAGACCGTTTCTTCCTGGTTCCAGTAATGCAGTGCGCGCGAGGTGATATCGACCAGAATCGCGCCGTTGTTCAGGTTGTCGAAATAGTCCTGCCATTCCAGCGTGCGAAAGCTGGAGATGTTGTGCCGCACCGTCTGGCTGACATCGCGTTCCAGTTCTGTGCTGCCTTCATAGGTGGTGTCCTGCGCCAGAGCCGGGGTGGCCAGGGTGGCTGCGGCCGCGCCCAGAAACAGGCGCCGGTTCAGGTTGGGATTCTTCGGGTCGTTCATTGTGCGACCTCCGTAAGGAACTGCCTCTGGCGCGCAAAATAGCGGTAAGGATGGTCTGCGTCCATTGATGGGCTGATCACAATGCGCAGAATTGCGCCTGTTATGTTTGATCGGACAGGGCCGGGGCGCTATGGATTTAGGTAACAAACCGCGAAACAGGCACAAAAACCACCCATGCTGCGACGTACTTTTCTGACGACGACGGCCCTTGGCTCACTTTCGGCCTGTATGGGCACCACCACCCCCCGGCTTGGGTCGGATGGGCGCCCGTTGCCGACGGTGTATCGAATCAACCCACGGGACGAGGCCGCCATTCAGTTTCGGGTGCTTGACAGCGTGAACGCGCTGCGCCGGGCCGCCGGCGCGCCTGATCTGGTGCTGAACGCTGAACTTAACGCCGTAGCCGCCACCCATTCGCGCGATATGAGCCTGCAAAACCGGCCCTGGCATTTCGGGTCCGACGGGTCATCCCCCATCGACCGGGCGCAGAGGGCGGGGTATTCCGGGCGGCTTTTGGGTGAAAACATCTCGGAAACCTATGAATCCGAGCTGGAAACCGTTGCCGCCTGGATGCAGCAACCCGATACGCGCGATGTCATCACCGACCCCGATGCGCGCGACCTGGGCTTTGCCTTCTATCAGGAACCGACCGGCAAGATCTGGTGGACCATGGTCACCGGCGATGGTGGCAGCAGCGGTCAGGGCCTGCCCGCGAACCGCAGCAGTTGATCCTGCCTGTTACGGGTAGATGTCAATCGGGGTGCCAAGCCGCACCATTGAATAGACCTCTCGCATTTCCCGGTTCGAGATGGCGATGCAACCCGCTGTCCAGTCGTCACCCCGCCGGAACGGGTTTGGTGTGCCGTGGATGAAGATATCGCCGCCGGGGCTTTCCCCAAGCGCCTCTGCTTCGGCGATATCCTCTTCGTTCGGATAGGAAATGCCGATCGACAGGTAGAACTCGCTGTTGGGATTGCGCCGGTCGATGACATAGCTGCCCTCGGGCGTGCGCCCGTCGCCTTCGATTTGCTTGTCGCCCTCAGGCGCAAAGCCAAGCTCCATCTCATAGGCGCGCAGCACCTCGTCATGATGCATCAGGATCAGTTGCCGGGCGCTTTTGTTGACGATGATTCGTGTCACCTCTGGCCCGGTATAGGTCGGGAAGCGGCCGCAACCGGTGACGGCCAGGACCGCCATCAAGAGAATCGCCAATAGACTGCGCATCGTTCGCCTCAAACCTGTTTCAAAGCACCCTAGCAGACGCGGGCCGGCCCCGGAATCAGCCTTTCGCCCGTTCGGCGGCGAACAGCGCATCAAGCCCCGCCTTGTAGGTCGGGTAACGCAGTTTCACCCCAAGCTCCCGTTTCATCAGGCTGTTATCCACGCGTTTGCTTTCCGCATAGAAGCTGCGGGCCATGGGCGTCAGGTCCGCCTCTTCGAACGGCACGGCGGGGGGCAGATCGAGCCCCAGCAGTTCGGCAGCATAGCTCAGCACGTCTTGCGGCGGGGCCGGGTCGTCATCGCAGATATTGTAGATCGCACCGGGTTGGGGCCGCTTCATCGAAGCCATCAGCGCCTGCGCGATATCCTCCACATGGATGCGGCTGAACACCTGTCCCTCCTTGATGATCCGCCGCGCGGTGCCGTTCCGGACCTTGGCAAAGGGCCCGCGCCCCGGCCCGTAGATGCCAGGAAGCCGAAAAATATGCAGCGGCAAGCCCTTCAGCCGGTAAAGGTCGTTCCATTCCATCTCGGTCTGCACCCGCGCCCGACCGCGTCGCGTGGCGGGGGTGAGGGCTGAGGTTTCATCGACCCAGCCACCCTGATGGTCACCATAGACGCCGGTGGTGGACAGGTAGCCGACCCATTCGAACCTGCTCGCCAGTTCCTCGAACACCGGGCGCAGGTGCTTCAACACCGGGTCGGCCCCATCTTCTGGCCCTGCGGTGATCAGCACATGGGTCGCCTTTTCCAGATCGGCGCGCATGTCGGTCCCGGGGAAGACGCGGGGATAGACCGAGGTCTTGCCAAGAATCTCGGCCTTTTGCGGGGATCGCGTGGTGCCGATGATGGTGCCCGCCCGAAAGGGGCGCATCGCCTGCACAAGCGCCGCCGCCGAATAACCCATGCCGAAGATCACCAGTTTCATCGCAATCTCTCCACCGCCCATCGGGCCGCATCGGCCACCGTTGGGTCATCATCATCCGTTAGCGTCTGGGCCGCCCCGATCAGCGCCGCATCGCTGCTGTTGCCAATGGCATACAGCACATTGCGCACGAACCGCCCGCGCCCGATCCGCTTGATGGGCGACCCGCTGAACATGGCGCGAAACGCGGTGTCATCAAGTTCCGCAAGTTCGGCCAACTTCGGGCTTTGCAACTCTGGCCGCCCGGCATAGCGTATCTCGGTCGCGGCAACGGCAAACTTGTTCCAGGGGCAGGCGGCAAGACAGTCATCACAGCCGTAGATCCGGTTGCCCATCTTCTCGCGCAACTCCGGCTCTACCGGCCCGTGATGTTCAATCGTCAGGTAGGAAATGCAGCGCCGGGCATCCAGTTGAAAGGGCGCGGGGAACGCCCCTGTCGGGCAGATGTCCAGACAGGCGGTGCAGTTGCCGCAGTGGTCACGCTCCGCCTCATCAGGCTCCAGCTCCACCGTGGTGAAAATGGAGCCAAGGAAGAACCAGTTCCCCAGATCACGCGCCAGAAGGTTCGTGTGCTTGCCCTGCCAACCAAGCCCGGATGCCTGGCCCAAGGGTTTTTCCATCACCGGCGCCGTATCCACGAAGACCTTGATCGCCTCGCCCGGTGCCTGATCCAGCAGCCAGCGGCCCACCCGCTTCAGCCGTTTCTTGACCAGATCATGGTAATCGCGGTTTTGCGCATAGACGCTGATCGTCGCGCAATCGCGCCGGGTCAGCGCCTCTAGCGGGTCCGCCTCTGGCGTATACGGTTCGGCCAGCATGATCACTGACCGTGCCTCTGGCCACAAGGACACAGGGTTCCCGCGCCAGTTCATCCGCTCGGCCATCCAGCCCATCTGACCATGCCGCCCGGCCTGAACAAACGCATCCAACCGATCCGCAGCCTGCGGAATCGCATCAGGTCGGCAGATACGCATCTTGGCAAAGCCCTCTTCCAAGGCCTTTGTCCCCAGCGCCGGTTTCAGCCCGGTCAAAAGTCCAGATTCGCGTAGTGGGGTGGTTGGATGAAACCGGGGATCTGATCGGCCAGGATCGACCGGAAGGCCGGGCGCGACTTGATCTTGGCGTACCAGTCCTTGACCACGGCGGACCGGTTCCAATCCACGTCCGAGATATAATCGAGGCACGACAGATGCGCCGCCGCGGTGAAATCGGCCAGCGTCAGGCTGTCACCCGCCAGCCAGCGGCGATGATCCAGCAGCCACGTCATGTAGTCGAGGTGAAACTTGATCTTGGTTGCACCGGTCTTCACCGCCTTGCCGTCGGGATAGCCGCCGCGCATCACCTTCTTGTTCACCCGTTCATAGACAAGGTTCGCTGTCACCTCGTGATGGAACTTGTCATCAAACCAGAAACACAGCCGCCGCACCTCGGCCCGTGCCGCTGGATCGCGGGGCATCAGAGCGGGTTCGGGGTTGGTTTCCTCGATATATTCGCAGATCGCCTGACTTTCGGTCAGCAGCATCCCGTCGATCTTCAGGATCGGTACCTTGGCGGCAGGGTTGCGGCGCAGGAACTCACCCGACGGTTCCCAGTAGCGTTCGTCGATCAGCTCCACGTCGATCTTCTTTTCGGCCAGAACCAGCCGGACCTTGCGGCAGAAGGGGGACAGGGCGAAATGGTAAAGGCGGGTCATGATCTGCTCTTTTTTGGCTTATGTCCCCTCTTTGCCTTGGGCCGGGGCCAATTTCAACGCGCAAAACAGGCGTCACGCCCATCCGCGCGTATAGTTGCCGCGCCATCGGCGATCCGCGCCGCCCGGTCGCGCAAAGCCGCGGTGGGGGAAGACGCCGACCGTTCGCGCGGGTTTGGCAGAACGGCAGCCAGTCGCGCGGCCTGCGTCGGGTTCAGATCGGCGGCAGAGATGCCGAAATAATGCTGTGCGGCGGCTTCGGCCCCGAAGATACCTTCGTCAAACTCGACGATATTGAGGTAGACCTCCAACACCCTTCGCTTGGTCCAGATCAGTTCCATCACCGGGGTCATCACCCCCTCCAGCGCTTTGCGCGCCCAGGACCGGCCCTGCCACAGGAAGGCATTTTTCACCACCTGCTGGCTGATGGTCGACCCGCCGCGCGACATGCCCTCGGCAATTGCGGCGCGGATGGCATCCATGTCGAACCCCGAATGCAGGCAGAAATTCGCGTCCTCGGCGGCCACCACGGCGCGCGCCAGATGCGGGGAAATCTCTTCCATCGGTCGCCAGACCTGTTCCACCCCGTCCAGCCTGCGTGCTTCGCTAAGCATATAGGGCGTGGTCGGCGGTGCCACGACCGCATAAAGCGCGATCCAGGCGGTGCCCAGAATTACAACCAGGGCCGTGCCCCGAAACAGCCAGCGCAGCACGAACCGCAGCAGCGGCCGCCGTTTCGCTTTGCTCGTCTTCCGGGCCAATCGCGCCTCCTGTCTTCTTCTTGGTCCAAATACTCCCGCCGGAGGCGTCTGAGCTGTCCAAAAGCGCCCCCCTAGAAACGGGGCGGGATCAGTCTTTGTCCAGCAAATCGAGCACCCGTTCCGGTGGACGGCAGATTGCCGCCTGATCGCCCACAACGACGATGGGCCGTTCCACCAGACCCGGATGGGCGATCATAGCGGCCAGGATCGTGGCGTCATCCGCTTTGGTCAGCACAAGCTCCGGCGCTGGGGCCTGTTTGGCCCGCAATGCGTCGCGCGGGGTGATGCTGGCCTTGTCAAAGAGGCCCGTTAACAGCGCCTCGGTCCAGCCGGTCTTGAGGTATTCCACCACCTCGGGCTCCACCCCGGCGTTCCGGATCAGCTCCAGTGTCTGGCGGGATTTGCTGCATCTGGGGTTGTGGTAGATGGTGACGGTCATCTTGGGTCTCCGGCTTGGGTGCGCGTAAGGTAAGCGGGTAGCAACCGATTGAAAACCTGTCATGAAAATGTGGCTTGAAGCTGGAAAAAACCGGTGCCAGATTGGAGCATGGAAAAACAATCATCATTCAAATCATGGGCCGACAGTGCGGCCCGGCTTGTGGCCGTTGCGGCCGGGCGTGAATCAGCCGATCTGGTTCTGCGCAATCTGAGACTCGTAAACGTTCAAAGCCGAGAGGTTCTGGACGGCTGGCAGGTGGCCGTGGCCGATGGCCGCTTTGCCTATGTTGGCCCGGATGCCAGCCACTGCATTGGCGAGGTAACCCAAGTGGTGGACGCGGGCGGGCGTTATCTGATCCCCGGCCTTTGTGACGGGCATATGCATATCGAATCGGGGATGCTGACGCCTGCGGAATTTGCCCGCGCGGTCATCCCCCATGGCACCACCACAATGTTCACCGATCCGCACGAGATCGCCAATGTCATGGGGCTGGAAGGTGTACGCCTGATGCATGACGAGGCGCTGATGCAGCCCGTCAATATCTACACCCAAATGCCCTCCTGTGCGCCGTCTGCACCGGGGCTGGAAACCACCGGATACGAAATCGGGCCTGACGATGTGGCCGAGGCGATGACATGGCCCGGTATCATCGGGCTGGGTGAGATGATGAATTTCCCCGGCGTGGTGAACGGCGATCCGCAGATGCTGGCGGAAATGGCCGCAACGATGAATGCGGGCAAAACCGTGGGCGGCCACTATGCCAGCCCCGATCGTGGCCCCGCCTTCCACGCCTATGCGGCGGGCGGTCCTGCCGACGATCATGAAGGCACCCGCGAAAGCGATGCGATTGACCGGGTGCGGCAAGGGATGCGGTCGATGCTGCGGCTGGGGTCCGCCTGGTATGACGTGGAAAGCCAGATCACGGCGGTGACGGAAAAGGGGCTGGACCCGCGCAACTTCGTTCTTTGTACGGACGACTGCCATTCAGGCACGCTGGTCCATGACGGCCACATGAACCGGGTGTTGCGCCATGCCATTGACTGCGGCTGTGATCCGCTGGTGGCCTTGCAGATGTGCACCGTAAATACCGCCACCCATTTCGGGCTGGAACGCGAATTGGGGTCGATTGCGCCGGGCCGCCGCGCAGATATGATCCTGACCAGCGATCTGCGCAGCCTGCCGATTGAGGTCGTCTATGGCCGCGGCGTGAAACTGGCGGAAAACGGCGATATCCTCGTCGATTGTCCGCATCTGGATTGGCCCGCCAAGGCGCGGGACACCGTGCATCTGGGCAAGGACCTAACCGCGCAGGATTTTGAGATTGCCGCGCCGACAGGCGCAAATTCCGCCCATGTGAAGGTGATCGGGGTTGTTGAAAACCAGGCCCCGACCGAGGCGCTGACCGCTGAACTGCCTGTCGTTGACGGCCTGGTCGAGGGGCAGGGCGATGTCTGTCAGATCGCCCTTGTTGAACGACATCAGGCCACCGGCGGTGTGGTCAATGCCTTCGTGTCCGGCTTTGGCTACAAGGGGCCGATGGCCATGGCCTCCACCGTTGCGCATGACAGCCACCATATGATCGTGGTGGGCACCGACCGGGACAACATGGCCAAGGCCGCCATGCGGCTGGCCGAGGTCGGCGGCGGCGTCAGCGTCTTCAAGGATGGTGAGGAACTGGCACTGGTGGAACTGCCCATCGCCGGATTGATGAGCGACGATCACGCCACCCGCGTGGCCGATAAGGCACAAGGCATCGTCAAGGCCATGGAAACCTGCGGCTGTACGCTCAACAACGCCTATATGCAGCATTCGCTTCTGGCGCTGGTGGTCATCCCCAGTCTCAGGATTTCCGATCTCGGGTTGGTGGATGTGACCACGTTCGAACTGACTTCTCTTTTCGTGGAGGGCACCCAATGACCCCTGTTTCCAAGCAGCTTCGCCTTGAAACCCCGAAAGAGGCAGAGCCGCGCTATTTCACTGATCCGGGCGAGGCGGTGGGGTATCTGCAAAAGCTTTACGCCGATGCCACGAATTTCCTTCAGGCCCGGTTCTCCGAAGTTGTCGAGGCGGGTATGCCCGACCGCCGCTACCGCGCCTTCTACCCCGAGATCAGGATCGCCACGACCAGCTATGGCCATGTCGACAGCCGCCTGTCCTTTGGCCATGTGGCCGAACCCGGCACTTACGCCACCACGGTCACGCGGCCTGATCTGTTCCAGTATTACCTGACCCAGCAGATCAAACTGCTGATCGACAATCACGGTGTGCCAGTCTGTATCTGTGCCTCGCAAACCCCGATCCCGGTGCATTTTGCGGTGCTGAACGACGCCGATATTCAGATCCCCCATGACGGGGCCATGTCCTTCCCGCTGCGCGATGTGTTCGACGTGCCAGACCTTGGCACCACCAATGACGACATCGTCAATGGCTACGGCTTCAAGAACGAGGATGGATCGGGCGCGCTGGCCCCCTTTACCGCGCAGCGGGTGGATTATTCGCTGGCGCGGCTGTCGCACTATACCGCCACGGGGCCAGAGCATTTCCAGAACCATGTGCTGTTCACAAACTACCAGTTCTATGTCGAGGAATTCGTGGCGTATGGCCGCCAGATGCTGGCCGATGCGGATAGCGGATATACCGCGCTTGTGGGGCCGGGCAATGATGTGATCACCGAACCCGATCAGCCGCTGAACACGCCCGCCAAGCTGCCGCAGATGCCGACCTATCACCTGAAACGAAAGGGCGGGGGTGGCATCACGCTGGTCAATATCGGGGTGGGGCCGTCGAACGCCAAAACCGCGACCGACCATATCGCCGTGCTGCGCCCGCATGTCTGGCTGATGGTGGGCCATTGTGCCGGGCTGCGGAATTCCCAAAGCCTTGGGGATTTCGTGCTTGCCCATGCCTATCTGCGCGAAGACCACGTTCTGGACGACGACCTGCCTGTGTGGGTTCCCATTCCGGCGCTGGCAGAGGTTCAGATCGCGCTGGAAAATGCCGTGGCTGATGTGGCCGAAGTGTCCGGCTTTGAACTCAAGAAGATCATGCGAACCGGCACCGTCGCCACGATCGACAACCGTAACTGGGAACTGCGCGACCAGTCCGGCCCGGTGCAGCGCCTGTCCCAGTCGCGCGCCATCGCGCTCGATATGGAAAGCGCCACAATCGCCGCCAACGGCTTTCGCTTTCGGGTGCCTTATGGCACGCTTTTGTGTGTCTCGGACAAGCCGCTGCATGGTGAATTGAAGCTGCCCGGCATGGCCAGCGCCTTTTACAAAACGCAAGTGTCCCGGCATTTGCTGATCGGAATCCGGGCTATGGAAACCCTGCGGGAAATGCCGTTGGAGCGGCTCCACAGCCGGAAATTGCGTAGTTTCGAGGAGACGGCCTTCCTCTGACGCCGCGGAAAACGGCCCAAAATGCGTGTTTTTTGGGGAAATGGCACACTAGTCATTGTGTGCCCCTACAATATTCGGCTAGCTTTCCCGCAACGAGCCCCATGGGTTCGGGCAGTTAAGGAGAACAGAACATGGCACAGAAGCCCATGACCAAGACCCAGCTTGTTGCAGCTCTCGCCGACGAGATGGGCAGCGACAAGAAAGCCGCATCCGCAGCACTCGACGCCGTGACCGCCGTCGTGTCCAAAGAAGTTGCAGCCGGCGGTGCCGTGACCCTTCCGGGCATCGGCAAAGTATATTGCCGTGAGCGCCCCGAGCGTATGGTGCGCAACCCCGCCACTGGCGAGCAAATCAAGAAAGACGCCGACAAGGTGGTCAAGGTGACCATCGCGAAGGCGCTGAAGGACAGCGTCAACGGCTGATTGCCAATGGACGTTTGACATGCGAAGGGTCGCCTTGGGCGGCCCTTTTGCATTTCAGGAGACAAGGCATGGATCTGCGCGCAATCGGGATGGGGTTGGCCTTTGCCCTGATCTGGTCCTCGGCCTTTTCCTCCGCGCGCATCATCGTGGCTGCCGCCCCGCCGGTTGCCTCGCTTGCGCTACGCTTTGCGATTTCCGGGGTTGTGGGCGTTATCCTCGCCCGGATGTTCGGCCAAAGCTGGCATATCAGTCGTGCGCAATGGCGGTCGGTCATCATCTTCGGCATCTGCCAAAACGCGCTCTATCTCGGGCTTAATTTCGTCGCCATGCAGTGGATCGAGGCGTCGCTGGCCGCAATCATCGCCTCGTCCATGCCGCTTATTGTGGCGGCTGCGAACTGGGTGATCTTCCGCGAAAAGCTGCCGGTCCTGGGTGTGTTGGGCCTGATGGCGGGGTTTGGCGGGGTCGCGCTGATCATGGCACAGCGGTTGGGCGGCGGAGTTGATCCGTTGGGCGTAGCGCTCTGCCTGATCGGGGCAGTGGCGCTGGCGGTGGCAACGCTGACCGTGCGCGGCGCGTCTTCCTCGGGCAGCAGCGGCGTGCTGATGATCGTGGGGTTGCAGATGCTGGTGGGGTCTGCCGTTCTGCTGCCTTTCGCATTGCTGTTTGAGACGTGGGAGGTGCAATGGTCCTGGCAATTGCTGGCGGCCTTCACCTACACCGTGTTTGCCCCCGGCCTGCTGGCCACCTGGATCTGGTTCCTGCTGGTCCAGCGTATCGGGGCCACGCGCGGCGCGACCTTCCACTTCCTCAACCCATTCTTCGGTGTCGCCATCGCGGCCGCGATCCTTGGCGAGCGTCTGGGTTGGGTCGATGTCCTCGGTGTCACGATCATCGCGGCGGGCATCCTTGCGGTGCAGCTGGCGCGGGCCAAAGCCTAGGTCACAGGCTGTCGAACCACGCCCAGGCATCGGCTGCGAATGCGGGCCCACCCACGTAGAACCAATGGGTATGGCCGGGGATCAGGATCAGCTCGTACTCATGTCCGGCCCGCGCCAGATAGGTCGCCGCCAGCCGCGCGTCCGCAGGGTTAAAGACCCCGTCAGAGGTGCCGAGATATTGGCGCATCGGCGGTGCGTCGGCGATGCGATAGAGCCATGCGGGGTTCACATATCCCGCATGGGTAGCAACGCCGCGCCATGGCCCCGTGACCCGATTGCCGACCATCTGCGCCATGATTGCGCCGGCGGAGTGGCCAAACAGGAAAACACGGTCGTGGTCGATGTCATACCGGTCGCTGGCGTCGGCAAGCACGGCATGTATGAAATGCCCGTCGGGGTTTTCAACATCCCAGCCACCTGACGGCTGGTTGATCGAGATCAGCGTCAGCCCCTCAGCCTCTGCCACCGCCTGCCACATGTCGATCATCGACACGGCGGGCCGTCCCGCGCCATGAAACAGGATGACCGCAGGGCTTGGCCCGACCACACCCTCGGGGCGGTACCCCACCCAACTGCGCGGCATCACGCCATCCAGCAGCCGATACGTTTCGGTCCCCTGTGGCACGTCCGGGCTGTAGCTGAGACTTGCGGGCAGCGCTGGCAATAGATCCGGGCGCTCGGATACGACAAGCTCCCCTTCGGGTGCAGTGTTGGTGCTGGTTGTGGCGTAGATGCTGGGATCTCGCGTCAGGTCCGGTACAATCAGAACGGCTACCGACGCCAGGAAGGCACAAAAAACAAGGGACACGATGGCCCAGTACAATTTTCTCATCGAGGAACTCACAGGTTTCACCAGGTATTCCGGATAAACTGTCTGAAAAAAGCGCGGAAATTATGTCCGCATGGGCAGGAAATCTGACAACACTGTGAACCCGGCTCACGCAGGCGTCAGATGACATCTTAACGCCACCGCGCCAGAACAGGCGCATGTTGGAACTTGTTTTTGCCTATGGCGCGGGTCTCTTGACCCTGATCAACCCCTGCGTTCTGCCGGTCCTGCCCATCGTTTTGGCGGGGTCGCTTCAGGCCAGCCGCTATGGTCCGCTGGCCTTGGCGGGCGGGATGAGCCTGTCTTTCGTGGCTCTTGGCCTGACCGTTGCGCTGGCGGGGCGGGCCGTGGGCATCAGCGAAGAGACCATCGGGCAGGCGGGCGCGGTGCTGATGATCGCCTTTGGTCTTGTCCTGTTGATCCCCCGGTTTTCCGCCGCCTTCGCCACGGCTACGGCGGGCGTGTCCTCTGGCGCGGATAGTCAGATGATGACGCTGAATGGCCGCGATGGTTGGCAAGGCCAGGCCATTGGCGGTGCACTGCTTGGGGCGGTCTGGTCGCCTTGTGTCGGTCCCACCCTTGGTGGTGCCATCGCTCTGGCCAGCGCCGGTGAACAGGTTGGGCGCGCGGCGGCGATCATGGTGTTCTTCGCGCTTGGCGTCTCCACCATCATTCTGGCGCTTGGCTATGGCGCGCGGTCCTTCTTTCAACGCCGCCGGGCGCTGATGCAGGCCATCGCCGAACGGTCCCGCCCGCTGCTTGGCGGCATCTTCATCCTTGTCGGCACCGCAATCCTGCTGCGCTGGCACCACGCAATCGAAAGCTGGCTGCTCGATGTCCTGCCGTACTGGCTGCAGGATCTTTCGGTGGCCCTGTAACGGAGACTGAAAATGAACCGACGCGAACTATTGATCATGGGCGGGGCCACGCTGTTGCTGGCGGGCCGTGCCGGGGCGACGAATATCGACTATACGCCGGGGCTGGTGCAGCAACGGCTGGCCGCTGGCGAAACGTTGTTCGTCGATTTCTTTGCGCCGTGGTGTGGCACCTGCCGCACTCAGGAACGCCATGTGGAGGCGATCCGCGCCGAAAACCCCGCCTATGACGCATCGATGACCTTTATCCGCGTCGATTGGGATACCTACGGAAACGCCGCCCTGGCCCAAAGCCTGGAAATCCCCCGCCGGTCCACGCTGGTCGTGCTGCGCGGCGAGGCTGAACTTGGCCGGATCGTCGCGGGCACCAGCCGGTCGGCGATTCAGTCGCTGATGGATCTTGGGCTGGCCTGACCGGGATCAGACGTCAGAGGGGTCGTTGGTCGATGTCACGGCGACGTTGTCCACGGCCCAGCTTTCGTCAATGACGTCCTGATTGAGGGTTGATCCAAACCCGACACTCATCGACGGGCCGGGGTCGGTCACTTCTACACGCACGCTAAAGCTCTGATCGACCCAATCGGTGTTGTACCCAATGTGCCCCCGATCCCCTGACGGTTCGATGGTGACATTGTAGTTCCCGTCCGATGTCGCCCAACTGCCAGTCACCCCATCAGACTGCCATGCAAAGTTGTGGGAACTGACCGGATTGCCGTCCACGAACAGGATGAATTCTTCATTGTCCCAGCTATCGAGCGCGTGCAGGTCGAACTCGATCACCGCATGGTCATAGCCGGACATCAGGTCATAGGTGCGGGTCACCACCTCAGCCCCGTTGCTGCCGCCATAGGGGCCAAGCAAGCCGCCATAGGCTGCATCGGTATCGTCAGAGATGCCTCCGAACCAGAACCCCGGGCCATTCTCGAAATCGTCGAAATAGCTCTGCCGTGCGAAACTGGCGCTCACGATGTCGCCGCGCAGGGCAGCGTCAATGTCATCGGCCAGGTTTTCCACACCGGCCGAGGTGGAATTCAGCACCGAAATGCCAACGCCCACGACGCCAGCGCTCAGCACCACATAATCCGTGGTGACAGCGCCCGATTCCGACAAGATGAACTGCTTCAGCATTCGCTGAACTCCGATGACATACCCTAAATACGAGCGCTATCAGCGGAGAATGGAGAAATTAGGGGGAAATTTAGCCGATCTGCCCGCGGTTTGCCCCAATCTGGCCACGATGCAACAGCACGTGGTCCAGCAGCACACAAGCCGCCATCGCCTTGGCCACTGGAACGGCACGGATGCCCACGCAGGGATCATGGCGACCTTTTGTAATGATTTCAGTCTCTTCGCCCGATTTTGTGATCGTCTTGCGGGTCGTCAGAATCGACGAGGTCGGCTTGACCGAAAAGCGCACCACCACATCCTGCCCGGTAGAGATTCCGCCCAGAATACCGCCCGCATGGTTCGAACTGTAAACCGGCCCGTCAGGCCCCATGCGAATCTCATCGGCATTGTCGCTGCCGGTCAAACAGGCGGCATTCATGCCCTCGCCGATCTCGACACCCTTCACGGCGTTGATCGACATCATCGCGGCGGCCAGGTCGGTATCCAGCTTGCCATAGATCGGGGCGCCCAACCCCGCAGGCATACCGCGCACCGTGACCTCGACAATCGCGCCAACGCTGTCGCCGGTCTTGCGCAATCCATCAAGGTAAGCGGCCCAATCCTCTGCGGCCCCGGCATCGGGCGTCCAGAACGGGTTGCGTTCGATCTCGTCCCAGTCAAAGCGGGCGCGGTCAATCGCGCGTGGTCCCATCTGCACCATGTAGCCGGTGATCGTCAGCCCCGGCACAAGCTGCTTCAACGCCTCGCGCGCTACGCCACCCGCAGCCACCCGCGCAGCCGTTTCCCGCGCACTGGACCGCCCACCACCGCGATAGTCGCGAATGCCGTATTTCTGCCAATAGGTGATGTCGGCATGGCCGGGACGAAACTTCTCACTGATATCGCCATAATCCTTCGACCGCTGGTCGGTGTTGCGGATCATCAGCTGAATGGGTGTGCCGGTACTGACCCCTTCGAAGACGCCCGACAGAATTTCCACCTGATCGGGCTCGCGCCGCTGCGTGGTGTATTTGTTCTGCCCGGGCTTGCGCTTGTCCAGCCAATGCTGCAACGCCTCGGCCTCAATCGGGACGCCCGGCGGGCAGCCATCCACCGTGGCCCCCAATGCGGGCCCGTGGCTTTCGCCCCAGGTGGTGACGCGAAAAAGATGGCCAAAGCTGTTCATCGACATAGGGGCGCTCCGTTTCCTTGCCCCCGGTTAGCGCGCCAAGCCCCGGAATCCAAGGCTGATATGGTGCTTACAGCCCATAGGCACGCTCAGCGCGGCCTGCACTACTGTGATATCCGTCTCTGCTCCCGCGCCTTGTAGACCATCACGCCATAGTTCAGATCGTCCAGCATCTGCGCGGCCGCATCGCGCCTCCTTCCTGTTCCGCCCCAATCCTGACCGTGTGTCCCCGATCCGGTAACCCCGGCTTCTTCTTTGCCCAAATACCCCCGCCGGAGGCATCCCGTACTCACCACCGGCGTGTGCCTCTCCCTTGGGGTCTCCTTCCTCTCCGAATTCCCGTGGCAACGCGGCCCGACGAAGCCTCCGGCGCAAGCCGGGGGTTGAGGAGGGGCGCTCGCGGGTCGACGCCAAAGGCGGCGAAACCGCCCTCTCGTCTGTACAGTGGGTGCAGTGGGGGGGGCACGCATGGCACCCCCCTCTTTTTACCGGAATCCCTTGCCGCGCGTCGCCATCTGCGTTACCTGCGCAAGTACCTCGGGGTGGCCCAAAAGGCCTGAGATGCATCACGCGAACCCGTTGAACCTGAACCGGTTAGGACCGGCGGAGGGAAGGTTTCGCGGATAAGACCCGCCACTTCTCCACCGCCCGTCGCGAAATGGAGAATGTGGATATGAAAACCCCCATCATCGCCTCGGGATTTGCCCTTTTTGCCTCTGCGGCATTGGCGCAAGATTCCCAATTGATTATCTATACTTACGATAGCTTCGTGTCCGACTGGGGCCCCGGCCCGGCGATTGAGGCAGCATTCGAGGAAACCTGCGACTGCGATCTGCAATTCGTCGGCGCAGGCGATGGCGCGGCGCTTCTGGCGCGGCTCTTCCTTGAAGGCGCCCAGACCGGCGCCGACGTTGTACTCGGCCTCGACACCAACCTCATCGCGCAGGCCCGCGCGATGGATCTGATCGCGCCGCACGGTATTGATGCCGCCAACCTCACCATGCCCATATCCTGGGACGACCCGCAGTTCCTGCCCTATGACTGGGGGTATTTCGCCTTCGTCCATGGCACCGATCTGGAAAATCCCCCGTCGAATTTCCGAGAGCTTGCCGATAGCGACCTGCGCATCGTCATCCAGGACCCTCGCTCCTCCACCCCTGGTCTCGGCCTCTTGATGTGGGTGAAAGCCGCCTATGGCGATGAGGCCGCCAGCATCTGGGAAGGGCTGGCCGACAATATCGTCACCGTTACCCCCGGCTGGTCCGAAGCCTATGGGCTTTATCTGGAAGGCGAGGCCGATATGGTCCTTTCCTATACCACCTCGCCCGCCTACCATCTGATCGCTGAAGAGGATGACAGCCACACCGTCGCGGCCTTTGAGGAAGGCCATTACATGCAGGTAGAGGTCGCCGGAATCATCAGCATTTCCAACGAGATGGACCTTGCACAGCAGTTCATGGAATTCATGGTCTCGCCCGCTTTCCAGCAGATCATCCCGACGACCAACTGGATGTATCCCGCTGCCCTGCCGGCTGAAGACCTGCCCGAGGGGTTCGACACGTTGGTGGTGCCGGAAATCCCGCTGCTGCTTAGCGCGGATGAGGCGCAGGCGCTGCGGCAGGCGGCATTGGACGAATGGCAAGCCGCGCTCAGCCAATAAGCGCGGGTCAGCGGGCGGGCGCTGCGATTGCAGCGCTCGTCCTGCTGGCTGTGCTCGGGCCGCTTGGTGCGGTCCTGTGGCGGGCGAATGCTCTCTCTGGTCTTGGTCCCGCCGATCTGTCTGCCATCCGCTTTACGATTTGGCAGGCGTTCCTGTCGGCCGCGTTCAGCGTCGCGCTGGCCGTACCCGTCGCCCGCGCATTGGCTCGGCGCAGCTTTCCCGGTCGTGGCGCGCTGATTGCTCTGATGGGCGCACCCTTTATCCTGCCGGTGATCGTCGCAATCCTTGGGCTCATCACCATCTTCGGACGTCGGGGCATTCTGAATGAGGGGCTGGTGGCGCTCGGCCTTCCCGGTCTTGAAATCTACGGGCTGCACGGGGTCGTTCTGGCCCATGTTTTCTTCAACCTGCCGCTCGCGGTGCGGCTGTTTTTGCAAGGCTGGCTGGCCATTCCGGCGGAACGGTTCCGGCTGGCTGCGACGCTTGGCTTCACCCCTCGCGACATCGCCCGCCATATGGAGTGGCCGATGCTGCGGCAGGTTGCGCCGGGGGCATTTCTGGTGATCTTCCTGATCTGCACCACCTCGTTCGCGGTGGCCCTGATCCTGGGTGGCGGACCGCGCGCCACGACGGTGGAACTCGCCATCTATCAGGCCTTCCGCTACGAGTTTGACCTTGGCCGTGCGGCGATGCTGGGGCTGGTGCAGGTCAGCATTTGCATTGTTGCGGGGCTGTTGGTGCTGCGCGTCGCGGTGCCTGCCGCCATGGGCACGGGGCTGGATCGGCCGGTGGAGCGGTTCGATCAACAAAGCCGGGCGCAGATGTCACTCGACTGGCTGGCGATCACGCTTGCGGCGCTGTTCCTGATGCTGCCTTTGCTGGCTGTTCTGATGCGCGGCATCGGCGGGGTGCTGACCCTGCCGGAATCGGTCTGGGCGGCGGCGGAACGGTCGGTGGTCCTGTCGCTTGCCACCGCGGCACTAGCCGTGGCGTTGGCCCTGCCCATGGCAATGCTGATCGCGCGCGGCAAGGCGCGGGGGGTGCTGGAAACCATCGGGGCCCTGTCCATCGCGGTGTCACCTTTGGTGATTGGCACGGGGCTGTTCCTGATCCTGCGCCCGTATGTGAACCCGTCCAGCTCGGCCCTGCCCGTCACTGGTCTGGTCAACGCGTTGGCGGCGTTGCCCTTCCTGCTGCGTGCGCTGGTGCCGGCAATTGAAGCGGCAGAGGCAGGCTATGGCCCCTTGGCGGATTCGCTTGGGATGACGGGGGGGCAACGTCTGCGCCATGTGCTGCTGCCGCGCATCCGCAGGCCGCTCGGCTTTGGGGCCGGGCTGGCGGCGGCGATGTCGATGGGGGATCTTGGGGTGATCACGTTGTTTGCGGCCCCACAGGCGGGCACGCTGCCATTGGAGATGTTCCGCCTGATGGGCGCGTATCGCACGGATGACGCCGAAGCGGCGGCGCTGGTCCTGCTGGTGCTAAGCCTTGCGCTGTTCTGGATCTTTGACCGCGGGGGGCGGGTGAATGCTGCGAGTTGATAAGGTGCGGCTCGGCTTTGACGGGTTCACACTAACCGCCGATCTGACGGTCGCCAAGGGCGCGCGTTTGGCCGTGCTTGGGCCGTCTGGTGGGGGAAAGACGACGCTGCTTAGCATCATCGCCGGGTTTCTGCGACCTGACGCAGGGCGCGTGGTGATCGACGGTCAGGACGTGACGGATAGGCCCGTACAGGACCGGCCCCTGTCGATCCTGTTTCAGGAGGGCAACCTGTTTCCTCACCTGGCGGCCTTCGACAATGTGGCGCTTGGGGTAAAGCCGAGCCTGAAGCTGACCGAGAATGATCGCGCTGATGTGGCCCGTGCGCTTGATCAGGTCGGGTTGGGCGCTTTGGGGGATCGTAAGCCCGGCGATCTGTCCGGCGGGCAGCGGTCGCGGGTGGCGCTGGCGCGGATGCTGCTGCGCCGCAAACCCTTGGCGCTGCTGGATGAACCCTTTGCGGCGCTCGACCCCGGTCTGCGGCGCGAGATGCTGGCGCTGGTGGGCGATCTTTGCACGGCGGAGGGGCTGACGCTGGTGATGGTCAGCCACGATCTGCGCGATGCGGAACGGCTCTGTACCGATCTTTGTCTGCTGGAAGACGGCGCTATCCGACTGAATGGCCCGCTGCCGGCTTTGCTGGCCGACCCGCCCGCGCCGCTGACCCCGTGGCTCTAACGAAAAACGCGCCCCTGAGGGCGCGTTTTGCTGTTCTGTCGCTGAAGGATCAGCTTTCCTTGGCGGCCCGTTTCACCGGCGCCCACAGACGCTTGTTGGTGAGGTAGAGCAGCGTCGACAGGATCAGCAGCAGGATCACGGCGGTAAAGCCCATCCGCTTACGCGCCATCATCTGCGGCTCTGCGGCCCACATCAGGAACGCGGCCACATCTTCGGCCATGTGGTGCACATCGTTGGGGTGACCGTCGTTGAACTCGATCATGCCGTCATAAAGCGGCGGCGCCATCGAGATCAGACCACCGGGGAACACGTCGTTGCCATAGAGGAATGTGCCCGCCATCTCCTCGTCATGGCCGTTATAGCCCGACAGCAGCGCGGCGATGTATTCCGGTCCGCCGATGCCATTGACCAGCGAGTTCAGACCGGTGCCCCAGGGCCCGTGAAAGCCGAGACGTGCCTTGGCCATCATGCTGAGGTCGGGGGCGCCGGCAGCGTCGTTGGCCGGGAAGTTGTCTTCCGGGGTGGCCGGACGGTAGTCGCGCAGATCTTCGTCCCAGACTTCGATGAAGTTCTGTTCGATATAGGCGCGAACCTGATCCGGCGGAATGCCGGGGCCGTCTTCGTCGGACAGAGTCCGGATCGGGACGTAGCGCAGACCGTGACAGGCGGCGCAGACCTCGGTGTAGACCTGAAGGCCGCGTTGCAGCTGGTTCTGGTCGAACGTGCCGAAGGGACCGTCGAAGGAGAAGCGGATGTTCTCCACATGGCCGCCTTCGCCAGCTGCCAGCGCCGGAGTGCCAGCCAGAGCAAAGGCAGTCAGCGCGGTGAGTGCAAGTTTCCTGAACATGCTATTCAGTCCTTTTCTTTTACTCGGCCGGGGTCGCGGCAGTGTCGCCGTTGGACCCGGACTTGCCGTAATGCTCTTTGAAGTCTTCCTCGATGGTCGCAGGCTGCGGCAGCGGCTTTTCAAAGATGCCAAGCAGCGGCAGAATCACCAGGAAGTAGGCGAACCAGTAGACCGACCCGATCAACGAGATCGTGGAATAGACACCTTCTGCCGGACGGGCACCCACCCACATCAGCACCATGAAGTCGATGCAGAGCAGGGCGAACCACCACTTGAACATCGGGCGATAGCGGCCCGAGCGCACGGACGACGTGTCAAGCCACGGAACGATGGCCATCACGGCGATAGCGCCGAACATGGCAAGCACGCCAAAGAACTTGGCATCGACAATACCGCCGGTAATCCAGCTGGCCGCGATCACGACCCAGACGTCGTTGGTGAAGGCGCGCAGGATTGCGTAGAAGGGCAGGAAGTACCATTCCGGCACGATATGCGCAGGCGTCGCAAGGGCGTTGGCCTCGATATAGTTGTCTGGGTGGCCGAGGAAGTTCGGCATGAAGCCGACGACCGCGAAGAAGGCAACCAGAACAACCGCCAGTGCAAAGACGTCCTTGATCACGAAATAGGGCCAGAAGGGCAGCGTGTCAGCGTCTGCTTCCTTACGAGAGCTGCGGCGCACTTCAACACCCGTGGGGTTGTTGTTGCCGGTGTGGTGGAAAGCCCAGATATGGACAATCACCAGACCCGCGATCACGAAGGGCAGCAAGTAGTGCAGCGACAAGAAGCGGTTCAGCGTGGCGTTGTCCACGGCAGGCCCGCCGAGCAGCCAGGTCTGGATCGAATCGCCAATGAACGGGATCGCACCAAAAAGACCGGTGATCACCGTTGCGCCCCAGAACGACATCTGACCCCAGGGCAGAACATAGCCCATGAACGCAGTGGCCATCATGGCAAGATAGATCAACATACCGATGATCCACGTCACCTCGCGGGGCGCCTTGTAGGACCCGTAGTAGAGACCGCGGAACAAATGCAGGTAGACGGCGATGAAGAACAGCGATGCGCCGTTCATGTGGATGTAACGGATGGCCCAGCCACCGTTCACGTTGCGCATGATGTGTTCGATCGAGGCGAAGGCCAGATCGACATGCGGGGTGTAGTGCATCACCAGAATGATGCCGGTGACGATCTGCAGAACAAGGCAAAAGGCCAGAATGATGCCCCAGATCCACATCCAATTGAGGTTCTTGGGGGTGGGGATCATCAAGGTGTCATAGAGCAGGCCGACGACGGGCAGGCGGCGGTGCAGCCACTTTTCCGCGTTTGATTTCGGCTCGTAGTGGTCGTGGGGAATGCCGGACATGTCTCGCTCCCTTAACCCAGAAGGATGGTGATTTCGTCGACGAACGCCGCGGTCGGAACCGGCAGGTTCTCGGGTGCGGGTCCGCGGCGGATACGGCCGGCGGTGTCGTAATGCGAACCATGGCAGGGGCAGAACCAGCCGCCAAAGTCGCCGGCACCGTCGCCAAGCGGGACACAGCCAAGGTGGGTACAAACGCCCCACATGACCAGCCATTCACCGGTATTCTCGCCAGAGAAATCGGCGAGCGTGCGGTTCTCATCGGCGGCCGACGCGCTTTCGCCAGCATTCGGGTTGCGGGCATTGGTATCGACGGTGATATCCCCGTCTTCGGCACGACCCTGGGCGATCTCTTCTTCCGTGCGGCGCCGGATAAAAATCGGCTTACCGAGGAACAGCACGGTCAGCTGCGTGCCGGGCGCGAGCGAGGATACATCGACGCGCTTGGTCGAGGCAGCCTGAACGTCTGCGGATGGGTTCATCTGGTTGATCAGCGGCCAGACGGCAGCACCGGTCGCCACTGCACCCACGCCACCAGTGGCGTAGTACAAAAAGTCGCGGCGGGTGCTGGGATGATCTTCTGCGTGTGACACCGAAAGCGTCTCCCTCATCAGCGGCCCATGACCCCGGGCCAAAAATCCTAGCGAGGCCGCGGACGTAGCGCAGCCATTGTCGCGCCTTCTACAAGCGCAAGGGGCGCGGCGTCCAGCGGACAAACGCGCGCACAGCGCCCGAATTGTCGCATATCTGCATCAAGAGCAAGGGGATGGGCCGTTCGGGGGGCGAAAAACCCGTCTGGCGTGCGGTCAAGTCAGGCTGAGTCGCATCGACCGATGGGGGATTCCCGCATCATCGAATTCCGGTCCATGGGCGACAAAGCCAAGCCGTTCGTAGAATGGAACCGCGTGGGTTTGGGAATCGAGGATCATCTGACTGAATTCGGCAGCGCCGGCGTGGTCCAGCACCGCCAGCATGATCTGCCGCCCCAACCCGGTGCCACGATGCGTTGGCATCACTGCCACCCGCTGGACCTTGGCGGTATCACCCTTGGGCAGCAGCCGCGCGCATCCGGCAGGGTTTGCGGTATCCCCGGCGAGGAAATGGACGCAGATCTCGTCCAGCCCGTCCCATTCCTCGGCCTCGCTCACGCCTTGCTCGCCCATGAACACCGCCTTTCGCACGGCGAAGCAGGCGTTGCGCTCCTCGGGTGTCGTGGCGATGGTGATCTTCATGCAGGGGGAACGGTCGCACGCATCGCATCGCGTTCGGCAAAGCGCGCTTCCCAGGCGGCCAGCACGTCGCGGCCCTTGCGCCAGTCCCGGTCGCCATGGCGCAGGTCCAGATAGCCAAGCGCACAGCCTACGGCGATATGACTCATATCAAGGGGGCCATGCAGATGCGCCATCCAGCGGGTGTCGATCGCGTCAAGCGCCCGTGCGATCTTGGCCCATTGAGCGTCGAGCCAGGGGTCGTACCAGAATTCCTCGGGTCTCAGCCGCTTTTCATAGGCCATCGACACGGCGGCATCCATGATCCCATCGGCCGTGGCTTCCAGCGTCAGCGTGTCCCAAAGCTGATGGTCCGGGTAGAGCCCGGATTTGGCACGGGCATCAAGAAAGCGGGTGATCACCCGGCTGTCATAGATCGTCGGACCATCGTCGCGGATCAGGGCGGGGATCTTGCCCACGGGGTTCGCGGCAGCCACTTCGGCGGCGGTGGCGAAGGGCGTTGTCGCCACGTCCTGAATGATCACATCGTCCTGACCGGTTTCCAAAAGCAGAACCCGCACCTTGCGGACGAAGGGAGAGGCGGATGCGGACAGTAGCGTAATCATGCGAGTCGTTTCACTTTCAATCGGGTCAGGGCGGTGGCGTCGATCTCTACCCCGCGACCAGTGGAATTCAGGCGGAAGATACGCCGCCAGCGGAACGTGGCACTGGTCTGCCCGTCAGCGGTGCGCAGCGTGGCGCCTTCGGGCGTGGCGTCCATGATGTCCTCCAGCGGCTGATCCAGCCGCCCGTGGGACGTGGCGCGTGCCAGCGCGTAGCCTGCAAGCGCAATGGTGCCGTATTTCAGCGCGACCCCGGCAAGGGGGGGAAGGGCAATGGGCATATCGGATCCTCCTGTCCCAATAGGTAGGGTCGCGGGGGCGTCCTGTCTATTCCCCGTCATCCACACCCATCATCAGCGCGGCCAAAAGGGCGGTTTCCTGCCCGATATGTGCGCCCTTCAGGTGGTTGGCTGCTGATTGTCGTGCTTGTGCAGGCTTGTTCTGGGCCAGCTTCCAGGTGCCATCGACCTGCCCCACCTCGAAGCGGAACGGGCGGATCATTCGCATCAGGCGCGCCTGAACGTCCTGAGGCGTCTTGTCGAGCGTCCAGGGGTGTTTTGGCAGCAGCCGGGTTTCGAACAGCTCAGTCAGCGTTTCCAGCGAGGTCCGCAGCGCTTCGTCCGGCAAGGTATGCAACGTGCCGCGCAGGTGGACGGCGACGTAGTTCCAAGTCGGCACTTGCGCCGGGTCGCCGTACCAGTCGGGCGAGATATAGCCATCGGGGCCGGTTATCGCAATTACGGCGGGCATGGGCCCCGTGGCGGCGCGGGAAATGGGGTTTGACCGCACGAGGTGAATATCAGCGCTGCTGCCGTCATCGGACAAAGCAAACGGGATATGAGAGATCATCGGCGCAGGATCGCCGTTCACCGACAGAACGCCAAACCCCCGGTTGCGGGCGAAATCAAGATTCCGGTCGCGGCTTTCGTGACGGAAGGCGGGGTTGGGGTGCATAAGGCGGTCTCCTGCCGTGAAGGGTCGTTTGCGCAGCTTGCGCAACTGCGCACGGTTTGCAACAGTCGCCATGTTCTCAGGGCGGGGTGAAATTCCCCACCGGCGGTATGCGGGCGCAGCCCCGTAAGCCCGCGAGCGCCCCTGTTCAGGCAGGGGGTCAGCAGATCCGGTGAGAGGCCGGGGCCGACGGTGATAGTCCGGATGAAAGAGAACGAGCAGTGGGCGTGCCTTTTGGCGCGGCCCTGCCCGTGATCGCCTTGGGTGACGTGTCAGTTATCGAAAGGAGATCAAGATCATGACACACACCCGATATGCGTTCGTGAAAGCCAACTGGCATTCCGAGATCGTGGATCAGGCCCTGACGGGCTTTACCCAGCTTATCCCCTCTGATCAGGTCGATGTGTTCGACGTGCCCGGCGCGTTCGAGATGCCGCTGCTGGCGCGCGACCTGGCCGCCTCTGGCCGCTATGGGGCCGTGGCCTGTGCCGCGTTGGTTGTCGATGGCGGCATCTACCGGCATGATTTCGTCGCGCAGGCCGTCGTGGACGGGTTGATGCGGGCCGGGATGGACACCGGGGTTCCGGTCTTGTCCGTGTCGCTGACCCCGCACCACTTCCAGGAAACCGAGCACCACATCGGCATCTACAAAGGCCACTTCGTGCAAAAGGGGCGCGAAGCGGCAGAGGCGGCGCTTGGTATCCTGCGCACCCGTGCCGCGCTGGCCACCGACAAGGCGGCCTGACAGCTTCTGGGGGCGTGGCGGGATCTGCTACGCCCCCCTTGTGGCCCCCTTCCGATCAGCCCATGGTGGCCGCGACCCTTCCCGCGAGTTTCCCATGCTGAACGGCATTGCCCTGCGCCTTCT
>Ga0213841_1000285_pt1 | contig 78844 bp, 83 predicted proteins | sample SWPATP23_FD_160125 | JGI IMG/M metagenome (GOLD analysis project Ga0213841, IMG submission 160125) | Coastal seawater microbial communities from Marineland, Florida, United States - SWPA TP2 #3 | ecosystem: Environmental > Aquatic > Marine > Coastal | place: USA: Florida | collected 2016-08-14
TCTTTACGCCAGTTTATATAAGATTTTATAGTAATGTACAACCAAATCAAACTGTAAAATGTCAATAAACATATAAACGAACCTATAATATAAAATAATTCTACATACATCTTTTTCCTAGGACATTCTTCAAACGTGAAAGAGTCATCATATTCACGTTCACATACATAATATTTGTAATTCCGTGAAAAGGTGTTATGATATTCTAGATCATATTGTTTGGGATCTTGTGGGTCAAACATACACTTTTGCTTTGGCCATTCGTGCGTTTGATTTTTAAATTCATACGACAAAACACCGCAAGTACATGGTAGATGTCTCGTAACAACACATCTACGATAATTACATTCTCTTTTAGCTTCACACAAAGGATATCGGGTGGTTTTCCATTTATATGTATCAAGATATGTTTTTGTAGTTGCGGCATTAGCATACCGTTCTGCATAATAGAATGAAAAAGTTCCACCAATTGTTAAAGCTGTTATACATATGAAGCATGTTATGAATTGAAATATAAACCTAGATGATGGTTCATGCAAATTTTTATACGACACCATACTAGTAATGGTAATCATGTTAGTAGTAGTACCCTACGGTAATACTATCGTCAACGTAAGGTAATTTTAACTTTATAATAATTTATCTAGGCGTTTTATATAGAGGTGTAGAGAATGAAATTTGAACGGGTTTTGGCATATACACAACCGTTTAAATATAGTGTGCCGTTCAGAGTGCTTGAATTTAATACCCGATTTGCACAGTACAATTTTAGTACCGATGTGTTTAAACCGGGAAAAGCTAGGCATCCGGGTAATACTGTCTCCATATAAAATTATGCGATAAATGTGCGCATCTACACTCACATTATAAAACTTGGAAAACCATTTGTTACCTACCCTAGGAGATCCGTAGGTAACACACCACATAGGAGTATAATCACCTAGGACACTAATAGGGTATTTCAAACGGTAATAAAATGAAGCAATCGTAGCCAAGGCACCTCCTAGACTAAATCCAGTGAATATTACCTTTTTAGATTTATCAAAACTTTCTAGAATTACATCTAGGTATTCTTTGATCCGTAGATATTGCCGATAAAACCCGCAATGCATCTTTAGTTTATGTTCGCGATTTCTGCGTTTATATACCAAAGTTTTGTTGTTGTAGGTTATGGGGACCTTGCGGATATCTATATCGGATTTTAGGTCGAGTTTGGTTTCAGTTCCTCTGAAACCTACAATATATTTGTCTTTGAATTCTAATATACATACCCGGACTAATTCATCCGATTCATCGTCATCTACATTAATAAATTGTGGTTTTTGTACTAGTTTCTGGAATAACTCTCTTGACGCTTCTTTGAATTCGACCTTTATTTCATTAGAGGTATTGCGATTATTCCACAACCCTACCAATTCATCAATACTATTAAATGCCAATTCAGAAGTCAAAGCGCAATCCCAGAATATATCTTTTACTACATTATTTAAACTCATACGACCGAAGGAATGCGAAGGGAGTGCGAGTGGCGTAGCGAGTGTATTTTATTATACGTTATAAAAAAATATAACTCGATGTATTTACAAATAGTTTTAAGTTGGTTTTAAAGTTAGTCAGACTCCAGATCACAATCTCCAAATTTAGTCATTACCATTTGCAGATTTTTGGATACTCGAGGGATGTCTACTAGGCCGTGAGTATCACTATCAACTAGGTATTTACATGCCTCATAAGACCATCTATATCGTTCGAAGATATGACAAAATAAGCTCATATTATCGATAAATGTGTAATCGAGGTGCGGAAATTTGTAAGAAAACCGGGAATGTTTTACTGGGGTATTGTCAAGAACCACATAATTGCACATCACCATATATCCTAGAGAGAATAACTTTTGACGTTTGCAAATTTCTAGGACTTCAGATACAATATCCGTATATTTCACTCCTGCATTTTGGGCAACTAGTTGGTTTGTAAGTGCCATATTTAGTTCATCGATAGTAAATGACGCACCGAGTTTGCGTTTACTACGCAATTTTTGGGCTTCACTCATATATTCTACAACTGCTTTGGAGTATGTGGACATATCATCTGGATCTATATGAGTTTTTACAAAGCCGTTAAAGGCAATACTTACTTCAATGTCGTGTTTTTCATGCCACATTTGTTCGAAACTCTTGCGACTGCGGAATTTCTTATATCTGGGAGATAGTGTAGAAGTGTCCTTTTCATTGTAGGGATTGCTGTTGACGACAGACACTTCGGAGGTGTATAATACCCGACCGGCGCGAGCGTCCTTTAACCGTAAGAAAAAGTCGGTATGTTCACAAATTTTTAGATCGGGATCCCATCCACCAAATTCGCGAATTGCTTGAGTGTCTCCCATGAAAAAGTTGAATACAATATCGCATTGATACTCTGATCCACGAAGATCACATCTAGGTACGTACCGCAAAACGCCGTCCTGGAGATCCAACCGGCCATTGTATTTCTGATAGTCTTTGACATCACCGCCAATGATAACACAGTCTCCGCGATCCATGATCGTTTGAAATTTGATCAGATCAGTTTTATAGTAAAACCGGAAATCGTCGTCCAAAATCACAAAATATGGGGTAGTAACTTGCTCGAGGGCTTGATTCCGACCTTTGCTGAGACCACTGTCAAAAGGTAACCTGAAATATTTGCTATCAGCCCTAGCCTCTAGCGCTTTGACCTCGGTATCGATAAGGGAATCTTCTAGACTGTCGTCTACTACCAACGTCTTTATTTGAGGATAATACCGTTCGATATCTCCTAACAAAGCCCTAAGACACTCTGGACGCTCAAATGTTTTGATGATAAAAGTGACCTTTGCGGAATCAAGTGCAGAATAGTTTGGATACAACCCGTTAATAAATTCGACTAATTCAGCCGTTTCTTTTTGATTCCTAGATTGGTGCTTTACACGGAGGTTTTCGACTTCCGAGTCATTACCTAACGTGATTTGTTTAATCATTTCAACCCATTCATCTACATCTTCTCTGTTGTCTACAAACCATCCATGGTCGAAAAGCGCTTCGCGGATTCCAGGAAGGTCATGGGCGACAACTGGGATATTATTGAAATTGGCTTCGACTGGGACCATGGGACATGCATCCCACTTGGACGGCATTACCAAGATTTTGGTCTTTTGATATACCTTGGCCACTTCTTCGGTGCGAGGCATCAATTCTATATTCTTGGGTAAATTGGCTACATCTAAGAAAGATGATAAGCCGTCCCCGACAATCATGAACTGTTCATCAGGCAATCGTTCGGCGATTTTCACGAATATATCATGACCTTTGAGTTCTTCTGTACCAATCAAAGTAATCTTTTTTTGTTCATCAGCTAATTCAGTGTATTTCATGGGATTTGAATAACATCTTTCAAATGAAACCGATGGATGATATACTAAAGTGCGTTGATCCGGGTTTTTGTCTTTGATTAGTGCAGCCTGTTCATCAGAGCAACACAACACTAGATCATAAGTCTTACCATCAACAATTTGATTAGGTCCATGTACATATACTATAATCGGAATATTGTGCTTGTTGGCGTATTCATGACCTTTTGGGATAGAATGTTGTTGTGTAATGATCAAATCCGGCACCCAACTATCTTCACTGTTAGGATCAGGCAAAGTACCACCCATACGGATGTCTACTACATCACTCGTGGCGGACAGTTTGTCACACAACCCAATCAAGGCATTCCTGGCTCCTCCTATAGTCTGTAAGTCATAAGTATATGCAAAAATCTTCATACTCGTTATATACTTTAGTTATTCTATTTAAATTCAGTTAAATGTATTTAACTAAATACTTGCGTATATACACATAACACTCATATAAATACTCGTATAAACACTCGTATGTTCGTTAAAGTAGATCACAAGGAATATTTAAATGTTAAATATATTTTACGTATGAAAAGGTCTGGAAAACGTTTATATATCACGTTTAAAGATTGTGATGACATGTTAGTGTATAAATTTAAGTCTAAAACTCAAGTGAAAAGTACAATTGATGAGATTAAAAGGGCAGGTTTAAAATAATATTATGTATGCTTATTATTATAAAGGTCCGTTATTCGTTTACACGTATGGCTTTAAATTCGGAAATCCTAACTAAATTTGTAAAATATTCAAGAACTTTCCGTGATGATGCTCTAGATGCAGTTAAATTACAAGTGCAAACTCTGGAAGATGATGTAGATTCACTGACTACATTGGTAGAAGATATTGACTCAGACATAGATAATGCATTTTTTACAGAACAAGTTACTTTAACCGGTACTACACCAGTCACCATCAACATTTCAGAAACAACCGGCGCGCATATGATCATGGTTACATCAGAAACCTTGGAAAAGGCCCCGTCAGCAATTTTCGTGGCTACATAGGCGTCTCCTGATATTGCAGGGAATGTCATTAAACAGGCTAGTTCCCCTGGATTAAACGGTGTAGGTGTATCAGATAATACTAATTTGGACATAGAATGGCCTAGTTCATCCAAAATGCAATTATCTAAAACGACTTCGTTGCATGACGGTGCATATATTGTAAGAATAATTAACGGAAAAGACCTCTGAGACGGATAAATTTAGAAAATATAATAAATTTATTATATATACTATTGGTATACTAAACTAAACTTTGTTTAAATAGACATATGGCTACTCCTTATCCTAGTATAATCAAGGGTAACCTTCAAGTTGTAGCACATCCTAGTGATACAGCTACATATGGTTTAGGTGATTTAAATGTGGCCGGTCTTCTTACGGCCGGAACTGGTTCATTCGGTGAATTAAATATCGGTACCGCCACTTTTAACAGTATTTCCACTACTGGTGATCTAAGTGTTGACGGTACTTCGACTTTAAATGGCCCGACTAATATTAATAACACATTGTACGCCAGTGGAGCGACTGTTCTAGGTAGTACCTTGTCAGTCACTGGTACTACTAATCTAGTTGGTGCAGTAACTACCGATTCTACTTTGTATGTCGCTGGTGCGGCGACTATGGGGAGTAGTTTGTCGGTAAGTGGTACTACTAATTCGGTGGGTGCTTTGAGTACCGATTCTACGTTATATGCAGCTGGTAATGCAACTATGGGTGGTACACTGTCAGTAAGTGGCACTACTAATTCGGTAGGTGCTTTGAGTACCGACTCGACTTTTTACGCGGCTGGGAATACGACCCTCGGTGGAACTCTTTCAGTAACTGGTACAAGTACCTTGAGTGGGGCGACCACTATAACCGACGCCACTTCTTCCACATCAACCACTACAGGTGCGTTGGTAGTTACTGGTGGTGTGGGTATTGGTGATAATTTGAATGTTGCTGGAAACGCCATTATTTCAGGTGATTTGACGGTGAGCGGTACTACCACTACCATTGACACCGAGACTATTTTGGTGGAGGATCATACAATTATCCTAAACAACTCTCCGCCAATTGCTGGAAAGGATGGCGGTATTTTCATCAACAGACATCAGACTGATATCATCGCAGATGCAGTGGCCGAAACCACCACTCGTGATGCCACTGGTGACGACGGTACTGGTGGGACATTTACCCTGGCAGCGGGTAATGCGGCCAATGATTACTACAATGGATGGTACGTCAAGATTACATCTGGTTCGGCTTCTGGTGATGTCATTCAGGTTAATGATTATAACGGTACTACCCGAGTTATTACTGCCGCCACTGGTACTAGTGCCGCGTTGGCGTCAGGTGATGGTATTTCGCTATATTCTAATACATATGCCTCATTTGTGTATGATGAAAGTGAGGACGCCTTCCGTACTGCCTATTATGCACGTGATTCCGCAACCGGTGATGTTCAATTCGTAGGAACCGCCGATCTTATTGTCAAAACTCTTACAGCCGATAATGTTACTTTTGATAGTGCTACTTTGGCCGGTCTTAGTGTCACTGGTGATCTAGATGTAGATGGAGCCACCACTCTTAATACCTTGTATGCTTCTGGTGCTAGTGTGTTGGGTAGTTCTTTATCCGTCAGTGGCACTACTAATCTAGTAGGTGCTGTTACAGCCGACTCTACCCTATACGTTGCTGGTGCAACCACTTTAGGCAACAATCTATCAATCAGTGGTACTACCAACTCGGTTGGTGCTTTGAGCACTGACTCTACGTTGTATGCTGCTGGTAATACCACCCTTGGTGGTACACTGTCAGTCAGTGGTACTACAAATTCGGTTGGTGCTTTGAGCACTGACTCTACGTTGTACGCTGCAGGTAATGCTACTATGGGTGGAAACCTCTCTGTAAGTGGTACTACTAATTCCGTAGGTGCTTTGAGCACGGATTCTACTCTGTACGCCGCTGGCGCAACTACGTTGGGCAACAACCTCTCGGTAAGTGGCACGACCAACTCGGTAGGTGCTTTGAGTACCGATAGTACGTTGTACGCTGCTGGCGCGACTACTCTAGGCAGTACATTGTCCGTAACTGGCGCATCTACTTTCGAGGGTGATGTAACTTTTAACGGAAATGTCAGTGGTGGTAGTTCGTTGTATGGTACTTTTGTATCCCAAGGTACCACCGAGGTAAGTGTAGGTATTGGTGGACAGTTAGGTGTGTACTATGCATTTGTGCAATCTGACACACCTGATACACCTCTAGGTGCATTCGCTCTGGCTTCTTCCACAACCGGTGTTGCTGGTATGGCCAGTCGTTTGGCACATTCCCCGATTGGTTCTAATAGTATTGACTTGTCCTGGGCTGCAAGTGACACTATCAAATTCGCTGATACTACGGGTGGTACTTCTGGTACTACTTATAAGATCCGCTTGATGAAGGCCTAACCGGCTTTTGAAAAAGCCGACCAAAACCCACCTTTAAAAATATAATTAATATATATTTATATATTACCTTTACTCGTTCGTATAACTTATTCGCATATGACCGTATACAACACTATTAACACTTTAAACATTTCTTCACTTGTATTTGCCATTGTTTTCTGGGTTTTATATTTTATCAAGACTTCTAAACTTGCTAAATGTGCCGACATGGAATGCAGTAAGGATGGTAAATTTATGCTCTGGATGGGTGTAATTTTCGTTATCGTTTCTCTTATCATTTCAATTATTATTTATTCTATTACACCTAGATTTTAGATTATTATTTTGCATATTCAAGTCCAGTAAATATTTTACAAGTAAAATATTTTAAGTTAAATCACTGTTTTTGTTTTCGAGCTATTAGCATTCAGAACTTTTTCATTGATTAGGATTTGTTCAGTTATATTGTCCAAAATACAATCTACTTTGCCGCCGATATTAATATCGGATTTGTAGGTTTGTTTGATGTTATTCAAGCCAATTGTACTAGATTTCATGTCTTTGTTTAATCGGGCCAATGTAGTCAAGTGTTTTTCTTTGGATTGTTTGGCGGTTGAGTAAAACCTTTGCGCGCTATATTCGACTGAATTATCTCCAGCAATATCATTCATATTTTCGATAATAAAAGTGCAAATCCGCACACATTGATTGATCAATTTAGAAATTTGTTCAACAGTACGTTTTTTGGAATTGCCGAAAATTGTACGTACAAGCCATTGCCATCGTTCATCAGTGGTGTCTACCAAAATAGACCCATTTTCAACACATATTTTTTGATTTTCTTTAATATTTGCTAGAATTTTCAGAGATGTATATATCTCCTCTAGCGAAGAGTCTGTAAATAATACACCGTTCATACGTAAACGTCCCTTGATATATCTAAACCGGAACACCTAAGTAATTTTAGGTTTGTTTTTGTATTTTTCTACTAGATTTAAGACGTGAGGCTTTGCAAAATCATAAAATTGAGTAAGAACGATAAAATATAATAAATAGGCTAAAATGTAACCCCCTACAGGAATAATATGCTTTAACACAGGTAGACTTTCAGTGAAAAACATTAATATCGTCACAACAGAGCATACACTCCAGAATTCTTTGTTAGATAATTTGTTCTGATCGACCGTGATTTTTAAAACAGTTTTTTCCGATTTCGGTTTGTTCTCGGTATCGCCAACGGTGATAGGCAATTCTCTATTAGCCTCAACGTCCAACAACCCCTTATCGTCCATATCCTTGCACAATCCTAGCACTTGCTCATCACTAAGCTTGTTGAGTTTTCGTAAAATCACATTCTCATCTAGAGAATCTCTCTTAGGAGGCGGCTCAAACTCTTCTAGAGAAGGTTCCGGAGTATTTTCCTGTAAATCAGTGTTTTCTGGATGGTTTTCCATGTTTATTTTATTACTAATAACAAGTAAACTTGTTTACTAGTCAAGTATATTTACCATAATTCTTTATGTTTCTGTTCTATCAAGTGTTCAATATAATTCATTTTTTTGCATATGACTGTTGTTTGTTATCAATGAATTTCTAATATCTAAAAGAATACCCAGATGAGCAAGTTCCTTATTTAGTTGACGAAGAGACATCTTTTCATATCTAAGCAAATCATCCATAGTAACAGGATCTATCTTTTTATCTCTATAATATACAATTTTGTGATTTCTAAAATGGTCTTTTATGTGTTCTGTTGTAGGGACTGTAGCCGCCACATGAATTTTAGGTTGAGACGGTATAACAACATTTTTAAGTTTTAACAATGCATTTCTAAACATACTGGATTATATGTGAATATATACGTATACATTAGTATAACATAGGTTCCTAGTATATTTTACCCAGTAAAAATATCTAAATAAATATAATTCTAATAAATATACTACGACTACGTATGAAGAAATCCAATGACGCAAACATTCCAGTAAACAAATTTACAGTTATTGTTTTGGGGGATAGTGGGGTAGGAAAGACATCAATTATCAATTGGTTGATCCACAATCAATTTTCAAATTATATTAGTTCGACTATTGGGGTAGATTTCAATATTTATGAAAAGGGTGTGATTAGAAAGAGTCAAGAGGTGTATGATATTACCAGCCCTTCGAGACTTTTGGACGATTGTCCTCCAAAAACCAAGCAAAGTGATCTGGTACATATCAAGTGTTATATTTACGACACTGCCGGTCAAGAAATGTATAAATCAATCATCCAGACCTATTACAAAAAGGCTGATGTATGTATATTTGTATTCGATTTAACCGATAAAAATACTCTAAACAGTGTGGCCGAATGGTACAACGATTTCACTCAGTACAATACATCAGCCACTAAATATCTTGTCGGTAATAAAACCGATTTGTTGGTTGAAAATCCAGAGCTCACCAAACTAAGCAATTTCATAAAATATGAGCCGATTGATGATGATTACGTTAAAATGGTTTTAAATGCGCACGATTTCCAGAATGAACACGTTATATGTATATCGGCATCTACTGGATTCAATGTCAAACATTTTTTCGAAAATCATTTAATAAAGGATTTAGCAAAACACGTTTACTCAGACCCCTTACGGGGTAAATCAAAAGATAAATACATTAAACTCCTAGACGACTCTAATGGACATAAGCATCACCATCACAGCCGAAATATGTGTTGTACTGTGTTGTGAGTCGTTTGGTGGCGCCTAGGAGGAGTGTAAGCATTTAGCACAAATAGCCACATAAGATTCCTTGCCACCGATCAAGATATCGCCATTGATATCGCTGATGCGTTTGGAACATCCAGCGGGTTTCTTACACTTGCTGCAAATAGACGCCAATTTTTGTACTTTTTCTGCATATGGAATAATATCCAGCATTTGTCCAAACGGTTTCTGTTCATAAGTGGCATCAAGACCGGCGACATATACATACTTGCTATCTTTCATAGATGCAAGTTTGATAAATTCCAAGAGATCCGGGAAAAATTGACCTTCATCAATGAACACGGCATAGGATGATTCATATGACGGTTCCTCGGCTAACGCCATCAGATGAGAAACGCTAATACACGTCTCAGTTTCGTCATTATGTGATGTGAGGGTATCACCATTATCATATCTTGTATCCGATTGGTGCTTTACGACCAAAATCTTTTCATCAATTTGCCGATATCTCCGCAAAACCCTTTGGAGTTCAGTGGTTTTTCCTGAAAACATTCCTCCGATTATAACTTTGAGTGGCATACCTGTTTTTAGATTTTCTATTCTATAATATACTATTCTAGTAGTATATCCATAAGTATTTTAACTGCGTTCAAACAAAGCAAGTCTTTGAGCTCGCATCTCTTCGACTGTTAATTTCTTTGCAGAATCAGATCCTACTGTTTGGGAACCTTTCATGGGAGATCTAACCCCTAACTCTGCATCGGCCTTGGCGATCATATTTTGATTTCGCTTTGAATCGATCTTCCGAAGAGATCCGATACAAATACTGCGGTCTAATTCGGTCTTTTTTCCGACATGGCGGACATAATCGGCGTTGGTAAAGATAATATGCTTGGCATATGGGCCAGTTTTAAGGGCAATGGCGTAAAAAGTGGATAATTGTTTCCACCCCACAACCGTTTTGGATTTATACTTGTTGGCTGTGCGGTATTTCACTTGAACGGCCGAATATTTCCCGGCTTTATCACGTAAAATCAGATCAATTCCTAGATCTCCTCGTTTCAACCCTAGTTCTTCCAAGATATCTTTGGGTACATCTTCCAATAACCAAGCATCTGTATACCATCCTTTTGGATCACTTTTGAAATATAATAACGCGTAATACTCAAAGATATCTCCACGAAGTTTTGTGTTGTCCCGTTTTTTAATATCTTGTAATGAATGCACTGGTTCCGAATAATAACTATGGGCACATTTTAAAAACTCTTCGAAGAAATTAAACTGCGACTTTTCTGATTCAGTCAACGTATAACTGCTTCGTTGAATCTTTGACAATTTTTCTCGAATAAATTTTAAAAGTTCTTGTTTCATACGGTACGTTGATACGTGCGTTACTTTAGTAGACTAAAGTAATTATTACCCCCTTTTGAAAGCGTAGTGAAGCGAGCCACGCCGGGTGGCATATTCTAGAATATACCAAAAAGTCGGAAAAACACTTAGTAACATAAAATAGGAAAATGACACAAAAGTGTGCACGAAAAAATCGCAAAAAAGTGACACAAATTCGTGCACGATTTTGTTCCATTTTTATTTTTACACTCTGATATTTTTAAAATATGAATATGAGATTTCAAAAATGGAACAAAATCGTGCACGAATTTGTGTCACTTTTTTGTGTTTTTTTCGTGCACACAAATTCATTTGTGTGGGCGATTTTCCTATTTTATGTTACTAAGTGTTTTTCTGATTATTGTTTTTGATCTACTTTTTCTAAAAGTAGCGAAAGCCGAAAATCACTTAATTATAATAATCGTATGATATACCAAGTACATATATAATTATGGCTTTGAATACCTTAAATCTTACTAATAAATCCTGGATAAAAACAGGATATGTTTCGGATGAGTTAAAGCAGTATGCGTTGGATAATTTCGAAAAGTTGTTTGCAATGCATCCAGAAAAGCGTGGGAGGGTATTAGTGTATAATAAAGATCCAGAATCGCCAGATTGGTATGAAGAAGAGTGCAACAGATGGTGTAAAAGTTATATGAATACCCCGGCAAAAGATGATACAGTGCTAAAGAGTTATATATTTTCTGGAAAAGATGATTCAGGAATACGTGAAGATTTACCTGATGAATTCAAACCATTTTATGAGTATGTTAAACAGCTCGATCCAAGATATAATCAGGCCGTAATTAATTGGTACAACGACGAAGATCACATACCTATCCACGCAGATTGTGATGCGAATATGGTAGATAATTATGAGATTTGTGTGCTGACTTTGAATGATTCTCTTGATGTTAAATCAGAAAGAGTAATGTCAATGTCCCACAAATCCACAAATCATTGCCATATCGAATCATTAAAACATGGTAAACTATTGGTAATGGCCGGAGATTTCCAAAACGAATTCCGGCATGGTGTACGAAAAGGTGAAAAAGAAACTCGGAGAATAAGTATTACATTTCGCCAAATGCGTTAATATTACTTGGTGATACTACTAGATTATGCCCACATATCCCCTTAACCCTGTAGGGCTTGCAGGGATAAATAGATATAATGAATTAAGATGGAAAAATGGAAAGATGGTTCATACTACAATAACTGAAACACAATTTCATAATTATACGTTTAATAATAAAATGTGTGGTACAATTCAAAATATAGATATATTTCACTATGGGAATATTTGCAGTAAGATAAATTCCGATTACTATGGCCATCCTAGTTTACACTTATCAGAATCCATACAAAAATTAACGAACACTGAACTCAGACATTTTGCGAAATACATGGGTGCAGATCTAGTACATTTCTCGGACATTCGCAATAGATATTATTTCTCAGATTTCAGTTAAGTTTACTCATGTATATACTAGTAACACTAGTAACACTAAGTATACTAAGGGAAAGTATGTATGACTACAATGAACTAAGATGGGAAGATGGGAAGATGGTTCATTTGGAAATATCATCGAAAAGATTCAGATACATTACAACTCAACTCAATAATAATGTGACGAAAGCAAATGTGGATATATATCATCAAGGTTTTGACACTATGTTTTTATATGATCTTAGGCCTTCTCATTTATATTTATCAGCCTTTATAGATACATTAACAATTAATCAACTAAAACATTTTGCAAAATACACTGAGGCAGATCTAGTTCATTTTACGAGACGTCTCACTGAATATGGTATGGGATATATGTACAGTAATTACATTTAAATTTACTTGTGATTTACATATATATAGATGTTGACATGATACATATTAAAGATGATAAAATTATGTATTGTTTTCTAAACATTAGTAAATTTTATTTGTAGAGTATATAATCATTATTATATACTTTAACCTATACCATAATATATGAAAAACAAACACACTTGTACCTTGCAGGATACGAGAACACCCGTTAGGGAACAAGTAAATATGTATGTGCATAGTACATTATTTATGGGGTTTTTGGTGGGTCATCCTTATGAGACATTTAATACTACTTGTAAAGAGTGTATATTTGAACAACTTTTGAGAACTCATCCATATATTTACGAATTTGTTAAATTTGATATTTATGAGCCAGAAACAAACCTAGAAATCTATAAACAAGGTTCAGAAAAATTTTATAATAGTTTGAATGATTATGTCCAGTTTGTCACTTTATAAGTACTCGATCCATTTATCGACTTCAATATTCAGGCCGGTTTTAGATAATATGCCGGTATCGACATAATCTTTATACAACTCTTCCCGGATATATGTTTTGAGTTTAGCGGTATATTCATCGCAAACCTTTTGTTGTTCCATGGTAGGAGTAACGGCTTCCATAGCGACCCGGATATCTTGAGGATGATTATTCAAGAATTTTTCGCGGAGTACAGGACATTTCTCCATAATTTCGCGATTGATGGCCCATTTGGGTTTAATATCAACGATATTCTCGTTATCGATCTTGTTCAAAGAATCGATAATGCGATCAACACGGCCGGTGGCGCAAACTACTTCGCCGCGCTCCTCACCAGAGGCCAAACTTAGCACAAGAGATTCCTTGAGATTTTCGACATTATCTTTATTGGATGGATGATGGATACGATTCCAGACCATGCGCATAACATCGTGCTCACCGATACCTAGACTAGAAATGTGCTGGTTGGTGCGGCTACATTTCATCAAAGTCTTGGTAGCTGAAGCTTTGGCGGATTCACTTACAGGGGCATTCCGGATATATTCATGGATTTCCTTCAAGGCAGTATCATTGTTATATCCTCGGAAATGTCCTTCAGATTCCCGTAATTTTTGTACAGAAGCCCTGACAGTATTACTTACGACAGTATCGTGTACATTTTGCTTGTCATTGCGGACACGTCCTTCGGTGGCGTCACCGCCGTCGTCCGCGTTCGCGTCAAACACTGCAGGATTGATGAAATTAGCGCGACGTTGATTGATCAATGCTACAGTTATTCTTGGGGGCCGGATATGAGTGGCCGGTTGCGGCGCATTTTCATCAATTACATACAGGCCTATATCATTGATATCTAATTCGGCACCACGAGGTTGAGTGTGCATAACTTGCTCGCGAGTAGGTGCAGGTTGGCGGAAATGAGTATCTTCGATACCTGGGCGGAATCCTGGATGGCGTTCAACAAACGGTACACGGTCAACACTGGGTGCGGCCCTGGATGTTTGATTAAATAGGCCACGGGGTTGGATCCGGGTGTGTGGTTTTTGGCGGTTGACCAATTCCCGACATACCTGGACCAATTCTTTGTTGGTGGACCGGCGCATTATTGTAGTATAACACAGCATGGCCCGGTCTTTATTTATGATGGATTTGTCTCGCAAACCCCAATTAAAAATATCGCCTACATCTTTCAGGCAATCCACATTACCTAGTTCATAGGACTTCATGTAATAGACTACCGCCGACTTTCCATCTTCTAGACCGTCGTGATAGGCTCTGGCAATTAAAATACATACTTTGGCACGTTGGCGATCGTTTTTACAATCGGCCAAATATAATTTATAATATTCAATGGCTTCTTGGTATTTTCCTTGTTTTACACACTTGTTACCATCTGCAATATAATTATTTGAAACAAGCGCGTACCGGATCACCAATAAAACCACAAACACTATAAATAAGATGCCTAATATAACACTTATCCATAATTTTGCGTTCATACGATACGACCTAAGGGGGTGAGTACGCAATACATACTATAAAGTAATAAAAAAATCATAAAAATATTTACAGATATAGGTTTAATCCATATACGTTCGGTACTCCCTCCGGTACTCCCTCCTAAAGTCGGTCGTATGGAAGATTTAGATAAAATCATTGATAACATATCCAAAACCTATTCAGTCACAGAAACGAACCCAGAAAAGGTCAAAGAAATTGGTAAAACTTTACAAAAACTAACAAATCAACAACTTTTAGACGTGTTTAACAAAATAAAAGTAATTAAAAAGGATAGCTAAAGTTACTTGTGCGTATACGAAATACGTATATTAACTCGCTACACTACGTTCGTTACTCACTACGTATGATCACTTCATATAATCAACGCAACCCGGCGATTACGAATTATTTATATGGGTATACAGAATCAATAGTATTTCAAGGAACGGATATCAATGGTGTGAGGCTAACTCTAATGGAATATAATCAACCGGAGCGCTGGAGTTTGTCCTCGATAACACCGTGTTTTTGGCCGGGGCCATATTACCGAGATGAAACCCGGTTATCATTGAAAGATTTTGCCGATTTATCTCATCACAACCGACCAAATGTGGTTTTCTACAAAAATGTGCCCAAAGAAAAGGCGCTGACTCTAGAATTATCGACTGGATTGGATCATTTTTCCAAATATTTCGGCAAAGGCCAAGTCATATTATTCGACCGGCCGATTATTTCCCAAAGTTATACTACTCTAAAAAAGTGGGGATTCATAAAGGTGGGTTACATGATTAAAATAGTCACGTCTCACTATATATTGTTGCAAATATATACCAATACTAGAAATGCAAAAGTAATACATCAAATACAGGATACTATAGATTCATTAAAGAAAACGGGTATACCATTGTATATTGCTTACTGACGTTATATCCCTATAAGGGTGTTATATATCATCGGTGTAATCAGAAGCCTTGGATGTGATTGTTAAATCGCTCAACCATTGAATAGCGTCACTTTCTGTTTCAAAACATTTGGTAGGACGTTGTGGGGATTTGATATTGAAAATCATATTAATACACATCCTTACACTCTTCCTAGTAATGATTACACCAGTACCGATTAGATGTTTTTCACTAAGCGTTTTAAGTTGGCCTATCAATTTGGCGATTTGATGCAGGTATTTCAAGGGTAACCCCGTAATTTGAGAACAGTCAAAAATAATATAAAATTTATCTTCGCAAAACAACTTTATAAATTGTTCTACGAAAAAATCAAACTGTTCTTGTGTAGGACTTGAACTAATCATGCGCATTTTAACATAGGGATATTCTGAGAAATCAAATTCGGCGAAATCTGAATCCTCACACATTGACCGTTTCATCTTTTTAATATTTTGAACGGATTGTTCTTTGGAATCTAGATTCCCGACTTTTGTACTAATTTTAACCATACGAGCGTAGCGTAAAAGGAGTGTGAGTGAAGGGAACGAGCGTAGCGAACGACTGAAAGGAGTGTGGATACTTTAAACAGTAAATATATAAATATCATTATATATTTACGACGAGGAGTAGACGTCCAACACTCGAGCAGATGGATCTTGTATGTCGCCACACCACCTGGGAAGCCAATAATATGGTAATACTTCGTTATATTCTTCTCCAAAAATTTCGCCAAAGATTTGCCGGAAATACAGAGCTTCTCTGGTCTGAGGTACTAGACGGTTGTAGAGGTGTGTGCACTTGGCCGGTTTTTCGACCTTTTTCTTTTTGACATGCTTTTGGATAAGAGTGTGCCAAGAGTTTTCTTGACTAGAGCATCCGTCTGAAAAGGCTTCCTTTGAACGCCACAATACATCTTTGGGTAACAGCTCAGTTTCATCGAAAGCGCTACGGAAAAGGTGCTTTTCGATAGAATCCGACGGACTTTGCATCTCAACCGGCAAACTTAAAAAGTATTTCACGAAATCCTTGTCCAAAAACGGCACACGAGCTTCTAGACCATTTCCGGAAATAGCGCGGTCAACTCTCAGGACATCGAATAGGTATATGTCGCCAACTAACCGGACAGCCTCTTTGAATCCGTCCTCAGAGCTAGGTTGGTTATGGAAATATTTGTAGCCTTGCATCACTTCATCCGACCCATCGCCGTTCAATACAACCTTGATATCGGTGTTTTCGGTAATATATTTACCCAGCAAATATTGCCAAGTAGATGCCCGAATAGTGGTGATGTCATAGGTTTCAGTTACCTCGATAGTTTTGCGGATTGCGTTAAGTGCATCTTTGGTTGTGATCGTAACACAGGTGTGATCTGATCCGATATGTTCCGCGACCTTTTTGGCCCAAATTTCATCAGTTCCGCCTTTAAGGCCTATACTGAATGTTTTGAGCGGAGGTTGCTCGTGATCTTGAAGGTATTTAGCCGCGATAGCGGCTACTATACTACTATCCAGTCCTCCAGATAACAGACAACCCAACGGACGATCGGCATGGATCCGTTTATGAACGGCCTTGGTGAATTTTTCACGGATTGTAGCCAATACTTCTTCGCGAGCCGGGGCTACATCGCCACTCATAGGTTCGAATTCCTTGAGATCTGGACAATAATCATAGAATTTGTTTTTGGATTGCACGTAATACTTACCGGGTGGAAAAGGGATGATTTTGGAGCATATCCCGGTCATGCCTTTGATTTCCGAAGAAAATGTAAAGGTGTGCTTATCGGAATCGAACCCGTAAAACAGCGGTCTAACTCCAAAAGGGTCTCTGGCCGCTATAACTTTGACTGGTTGGCCTTCGATTTTGTCTAGGACTAGAATAGCGAATACCCCGTCCAATGCACGGCACATCTTTTTCATTCCTAGTTTCTCATATAAATACGGAATGACCTCACAATCAGTATGCGAGTGGACTGGCAGAGAATGCTTTTTGATCAATTTTTGAAAGTTGTAGATCTCGCCGTTGCACACCGTCGTAATTGTACGGGTTTTCACTTTACCCTCGACTTCGACTGACGTAGTAATTTTGAACGGTTGATCTCCGGCATGATCTGGACCCATAATGGCTAGCCTGTGGAATCCTAGCATAATTTCTACCGGGGATCCATCATCGTCGTAGATAGTTTCATATTTGGTTGTTTCGGGACCTCTTGGTTTCAATTCCCTAAATTTGTTGTAATATATCAACTCGGACTTTTTCAATCCTCCGTTTTCAAATAACGTTGCCCAAATACCGCACATAACCTGGTTAGACTCGGGTTATACTTTAGTCTTAAGTTTATATACGTTACTTTTTAAAGTAAAGTTTACTAACTTTTAAGGTGTTTTAAGCGTCTACCGCCACGTTTACCGTTACACACTTTTAGAGGATGATGGATTTATATGAAAAATGCATAAAATCCTAATTTAAGTAATCCTAAAACAGAAATACTTACGAATGCAATTGCAGGTGCGAATAAGATTGTTTCTAAAAAAACATAGTTTTAAAGTAAAGTTTACTATATTTTATATTTTAAATATTTTAAAGAGGTTGAAATGTCAACTTGAGGATATAGTAACTTCCATTCGAAGTAAAAGATACTTGAGCATTTACATTGTTTCTGGCCATTTCTTCAATGAAATCATCTCGAGCGATTTGATACAGTTCGCATTCTCCATTCGTAGGATCTTGTTCGTATGGATGTTCTTCAACCGAAGTTTGACTTTCATTAAGATCGTTTACAAGAGCATTAAACAATCCTACATATCTGGAATATTCTTCCAACATTTTATCTTCCGTTTCTTGTAGAGTAGCAGTCACTAAACTATCAAGATCACAAGTTTTTCTAGTGAATGTACTGTTATTAAACTTGGGCTTAACAAAAGATGCACGAGACATATTATAAACGATTAATTATATTTATGGGTATACTTGTTTGGTTAATACATACTGTATAAACAAACCGTCCAGTAAATTTAACAAGTTTTTCTTTGATTTATACTGATGACTGGTGCGAATTCTGCGAATTCTTCGAATTACTTCGATTCTACGAATTCTTCGAATTCTTCGAATTACTTAGATTCTACGAATTCGTCGAATTCTTCGAATTTGTGCCCACATGACAGCCGTTATAAATCCAAAACTGATGTATTAAGACCTTATTTTAGCGAATCGGCGTTTATTCAACAACGTGCATTGATTGAATTGGAGTATTATGCCATGATGAGTGAAACGATTAGAGGTGTCAAAATAGATACTCAAAAACTCAAATCAAGTGTGGCATGTGACGAATTCGTGAAAAAAGTCAAAGAGCGTGAAAAGGAGACGAATCATGATGTCAAAGCGATAGAATATGTGTTGAAAGATTTGATATTAGACACTCCCGGGATAGGTGATGAGAATACTGAGCTAATACATTTCGGACTAACTTCGCAGGATGTGAACAGTTTGGCGAATTCCACAAGTATTTACCGGGCATTAGGCGATGTTACTCTACCGGATATTTCGAGGGTTTTATACGGACTGCGACCGTTGGTCGAAAGTGAACAAGAAATGCTGGCTCATACACATGGTCAAACGGCTAGTCCTACTACACTAGGCAAAGAAATGGCGGTATATTACCATCGAATAGACCAGGAATTGTCTAGGTTAAAGTTCGAACGTGGTGAAATAACGGCCAAATTCGGCGGGGCAGTGGGGAATATGAATGTGCATTACGCTCTATTCCCAAAAGTAGATTGGATGAAATGTATGGATGAGTTTGTAGGGCTATATAACGTAAAACGGAATCACTATACCACTCAAATCGATACCTATGATTCATATGCCAGGGTATTCGACTCTTTGTCTAGAATGGCTAACATATTCATAAATATGTGCCAAGATATATGGACATATATTTCAAAGAATTACCTGAAATTAGCCGTTATCGAAAGTGAAGTTGGTAGTTCTACAATGTCTCATAAAGTAAACCCAATTGATTTCGAGAATGCCGAAGGTAATTTTATGCTGGCCTGTAATAATCTGCAATTCCTTAAGAACAAGCTACAGAAATCACGGATGCAACGCGATCTAACCGATTCGACAGTGTTGAGAAATTTGGGGACGGTGTTCGGTTGGTTTAAAATAGGATGCGAATCTTTAGTCAAAGGTCTAGATAAAATTGAACCGAATGTGGAGGTCCTTCGGAGAGAACTAGATGCACATTACGAGGTAATGTCCGAATTTTCCCAATCATACCTTCGATTGGAAAACCGTCCAGGATACGAAATTTTGAAATTATCTACCAGGGGTAAATTCACAATATCCAAGAAAGAGTATGAAGAGATGTTGGCCGAATATTTGCCAGATGTACCGTTCAAGACTACTGCAGAATATATAGGAAATGCCAAGGCGCTCGCTAACAAAGTCTTAAATAGTCCACCAAATATGGATATCATCCGCAAATATTCGTTTCAACATCCGTTGAAATACGGATGTAATCCTGACCAAACACCGTCGGCAATTTATTCGATATCCGACGCGGATTTGCCGTATCGCATAATCAATGGACATCCAGGGTATATTAATCTGTTGGATGCATTGAATTCCTGGCAATTGGTCAGCACTGTAATAAAATATTTGGGAGATAGGTACGTGGCGGCGGCTTCATTCAAGCATGTCAGTCCGGCTGGTGCCGCCGTTTGCTTGAAAACAGGTGAGAACGCTACCGCCGAAGCGTATACCATGGCTAGAGATAGCGATCCGATGAGTTCTTTTGGAGATTTTATCGCAATACACGGATTGGTTGATAAGGCTTGTGCAGAAAGAATCAAACCGGAAGTTAGCGACGGAATTATCGCCTTGGAATATACCGAAGATGCCTTGGAAATCCTGAAACAGAAAAAGAAAGGTAGGTTTATTATTTTAGAGGCTACCAAAGAGCTACCTGACTATCGCGATGAATTTAAGGAAGTGTATGGTGTAGGGTTTAGACAACCACCACCGTATATTTCGGGAGATTTCACACTACCTAGCGATATGACGGAAAGCCAGCGGACGGATGCTGTATTGGCCAACGTAACTGCCAAATATACTCAGTCTAATTCGGTGGTATATGCTAAAGATGGCCAGATCATTGGTGTGGGCGCGGGGCAACAAAGCCGGATAGATTGTACTAGGTTGGCTGGTAAAAAGGCCGAAATGTGGTGGTTAAGGAATAGTCTTAACTATAGCGATATCCTAGAATTCAAACCGTCCACCAAACGTCAGACAAAAGTAAATGAGACTATTCGGTATATCTTAACTGAAGACGACCCTCTTTCGGGATGGGAAGAAAATTTCATAAAACAGCCTACACCATTTGAAAAAAATGAGCAGCATCGCGTACTAGAATCTATGGATGGTGTAACAGTGGCTTCTGATGGATTTTTGCCATTTAGAGATAATATTGATGAAATGGCCAAATACGGAGTAACCACATTAATCCAACCTGGAGGAAGCGTTAGCGATGATATTGTAAAAGATGCTTGCCAGAGTTATAATATTCGAATGATATGCACTGGTACTAGATTGTTTCATCACTAGCTACTTTTAGAAAAAGTAGGTCAAAACTACTTTTAGAAAAAAGTAGGAATTCGTAATTATCGATCGTTTATTATAATACTTTTAGAAAAGTATTACTCACTACGATCGTTACTTCCTTCGGTACTCGCTACGCTCGTTACTCGTTGATATCGTCATTCGCTACGCTCGTATGAATAACAACATTAATAGAATTATTGAAAATCAAATATCTAGACTAGATGCTATAATACAAATATACAAGTCCTTGGTTCGGTGTAAAGAATTAGTTGGTTTATTAGACGAAATGAATAATAAAATCAATGAATTAGAAGATATTTTAAATGCAGATCCTAAAAATTTCAACAACTACGAAGAGCGTTTAGATGAACACTCGCGATCCCGCAAAATATTTGAAGAATTGTTTCCATATATGTTTATATATTCTGAAAATGAACGATTAAATAAAGTGAACTTGTAATGAAGTGACCCCTGATTGTGAAACATATGCATTTTTATATCCTTTATATTTTTTTAAATGTTTGAGAATTTTGATAACATTTTCTAGAATATTTTCAATCATAAGTGAAGATGACAATATAATACTAGTATTGTGATAAAGTGTTATACCAGTGTTTTTCTCAGAATATAGATAGAAATGATAATCTAACATCATCTTAGGATTATCAGTATATCGACTAGAGATTTTAAAACCATCATAGTTATGGATGACTGTACGAATTTGAGATATAATTTTAACAACATCTTTTTCAATTTGTAGATTATTGTGATACATATTCATAGTATGATACTATTACGTAGTTTTGATATAGGATATATACTTAAATGAAAGTATATTTAACTGTATACTTTAAGACTCGCACTGACTCACTACGTTCGTTACCCACTCACACTAACTCACTCGCAAGCTCGTATCGTATGCATCAACTTTTATCATACCAAACGTTCAAGCAAGACTATTCTATATATGGTGCCAAAGAAATGTTGGTAGAGGTTGAAACAACATTAACTAAAGAGGACTGGTTGAAATGTGATTACGCAAAAGTGCAAAAAGACCACAGCAACGTTTTTGATTTGACATCTGAAGAATGTGAGATGGATTTGATCACAGAAATGACATTTAATGGATGTAGACCTGTATCGATAGGTATACATGACTTTGGAGAAATAGAATGGAATGCTGGTCCTGATATTGAAATAAAGGTATGCATTCCATTGGGTCTAGTAGCAAATAATATCATTTATGTTAAAACTAACGGTCAAAATAGTAGTGAAGAAACAATTCCGTCAATTACCCTAAAAGGTTTCAAAACAATGGAGTATAACATTAGGCAATATTTTATGACTATGGAAGGTGTGTTGTGTGATATTAGCGAAGGATGTTCAGGATATTTATATATGAAACACTCTTCACAAAAAATAGCTGAATATATGGCAAAACAGTATATCGAGGACAAAATGTTTATTTGCGATTTCATCACATCGATAGATGAAATTCGTACATTTGATGGATGTATATCAATAAGTGATAAATATCCTATAAATATACCTAAAAGAGAATTACAACCTTACAAGAATACACCATCACCTTTTTTTCCCAAGAGTAGGTGTGATCAGATACCGTTTTATATGTCATATACTGATTTCCAACCTAAATGGAAAGGTGATCAGAGTAAAGGTGTAAGAATATTATCGGATTTGCTTTCATGTAAATATTTTGCTAAATCTAAACCTAAAATAAGTGTAAGTGAATCAACTCCTTCAAATAAAGTGTTTATTCCTAAAGTATTCGATGTGGTTACCAAAATCAAAATTGAAGGCGAAATGTTAAAAAATATTATGGAGGTTAATTTTTATCCATTACCTTTTGAGATTCCTACTGGAGAATGGGTTGATGTATGCATTCCAATGTGGCTATTACACTTCTGCGATTGTAATTTATACATTAAAGGTAAATTGTTAATACAAGGGTTTTATGTTTCAAATACAGTTAGAGAAAATGGTTATAAATATGCCCCTAGTACAGGTATGTATGTAAATGTAGCTGATAAAAAATACACCAAAGGGGTTTATTTGTATATATTTGATTCAATGCCTATGACTACTAAAAAGGTTCTGGGTAATCCAGATTTGACTCGGTTACTCTTATAAAATGCTACTTTTTTCTAAAAAAGTAGTTAAAATTCAGAATCAGGTTTAAAAGGGATTTCATAGCCGAAAATCTCGAAATCCTTTTTATATAGCATATAAACCCGCATTTGTTGATCAGGTTTAAGTTTGGAAACATCACGATTGGGTTTACGGAAACTGATAGACTTTACACCAAGATATGGGTTTAGAGATTCCATCTCACCGAATTTAAATATACGGATATTATCGGCGGGTTTATTGGAATTGTCTCTACACAAATACTTGTATTGTGGAATGAAATGGTAAACACATTCTTTGTGAGTCATTGTCTGATAATTATATTTTTGTCCTTCTGGAATGTTAATACCGGTATGATCGTAATCATTGATATTCATTTGTTCCACTAGCGTCAGAAAATTTTCCATTGACCCGAATTTACGATCACCACCCCAAAAAGAATATAATGAAATAAACCGGTCATATGGATTTCTAACAATCGCAAATGATTCTTGAGACTCGTCTACACCAAACTTATCTATAGATTCAGTATATGTTAGATGTTGCAGAGTATAGAATTGTGTAGGGGATTCTTGATAAAGTCCGAAAAGTAGATCAGTGTCAGGCGTCGGCCATTTCATTGAAATCTTCATTTCAGATGCCGCCGAATCTTCGACATATGTGCCTCCTGTTCTGGGGATATGAATAAAATATTTGTTTTTGAGGTGCATACGAACGACCGAAGGGAGTGAGTGCGAAGGGAGTGTGTAACGATTGTAGATGATTAATACCGTTTGTATATTGTGTAAGTATATATTGTAGTTATAATTATTTAAATATATTTACGTATATTATACTATCTGGTCGATATGATATTAGATACCGTGTACGTATCTTCGGATCTTAATCCATTTTATTTGGATTTTTGGCCATTGGTACATACTGCATGGACACAAATAATAAAAGTCAAAGTTAAATTGTTGTTAATTGCAGATCATATTCCAGATTATTTGGAACATCCAGATGATATTATATTAATTAAACCCATCGAAGGGATCAAAAATGCATTTTATGCGCAATGTATCCGGATGTTATACCCGTGTCTACAAAACCACCATCCAAATCGAGGGATTATGATGTCAGATATAGATATGATTCCATTGAGTTCAGAGTATTTTACACAATCAGCGGTTAAATACAACGATAACCAATTCGTGTATTTCCGTGGAAATATGTGCATGTCGAATCGTCAAATTGCCATATGTTATTGCATGGCCACATCCAAGGTATATCGAAAAATTTTCGGGATACTTAAACTGGAAGGTATTAAAAAGATTGAAACCATTATAAAGACGTGGTATAAAGAAACCGGTGGGGCTTGGACAACAGACCAACAAAAACTGTTTCAACTCGTTCATAAAAATGTGCCAAAAGATAATTTTATTAAATTAACTGATGGTGTGCTGCGATTTAATAGATTGGATCGTTCTATGGGTGTTGATCGGATTAATAAATTGGTAAATACTGGCCAGGTAAAACATTTTGTAGATTTCCATATGCCAAGACCTATGAGAAATTTTAGAGGTATCAATGAAAAGGTTTTGAACTATTTTTTGAGTTAATTTTATTCGAGTATATACTAAGTTACACACCCACACTAACCTCACGAAATTATAAGAAACACTACGTATGAACCCTCTAGAATTATTGCGTCAAAAAGAAACCGAAGATCACGAGACTTTGGATAAGACTGTAGTTGAAATTTTGCAGCATCTCTTAAAGGAAAATGCAGAATTAAAGGAAAAGGTAAAATATTTGGAAGATAAAGCCAAATATTTGGAACACAAAACCGTGTTATCTAAAAACTAAACTTCAACGCCGTGACCGTTAGCACCAAACCAAATAACACCCATTTTAGGATAAAAATCAACTTGGATGTTTTTGACACTGCACAACCATCTAGATAGAGTATGTTCAAACGATATGCCTGGTTTTAATACAGGATATTCTTCGATAAATTCAAGTAATACCTTGGATGATATACACATCAACCCTGTATTAAAATCGTATGATGTTGGTGGTCTATGATTGGGACCTTTTGTAAACAGACACCTCGGATTTTTTAATATGCTTTCAAACATACTAAAATCTTTCAACAACAACCTAGGTTCATAATGAATGATCCACTCACTATTTTTAAGAACATCGCTATATTTCCTCCAATTGTCGATCAATCCGGCCCCTTTGTTATATTTACCGTTTTGATTGTTATCAGAGTGTAAAACCGTCCACCATTCCGGGATATGTTTTAATAGTTGTTGTGGAAATGGTTTATCTGATGGTATTGTATTATCCACAAGATATATCTTGACGTTATTCGCCCTAAATTGATCATCATACTGCCTGATAGCATCAATTCCCTGGATATACTGAGCCAATCTCTTAGAATTCTTGGCCAAATTCCCTTTATTATACAAGGGGTTGTCTTTTTCTACGTCTAAAGAAACGTGCATAAAAAGTGTTATTGATGCCATACGAGCGCAGCGAGTAACGTAGCGAGTAACGAAGTGAGTACGCGTAACGACTGTAAGGAGTTAGTGAGTACGCGAAGCGAGAGTGTGAGTAACGAACGTGGTGAGTAAGTATAGTAAAAAACACCTAAATATTTTGCATCAATCACTCCCATATAACTTCCATATATTATAATTAATATGAAAGTAACATCCACAAAAGAACTATTTAAACAACCAGAAAATATTAGACGTGACAAACTTACAATATTGTGTATGGATTGTATAGCTTGTAAAGTCAAGGTTGTCCCTGATATGTCACGATTTTCTACAGTTAGATGGGTGTTTGAAGATCCTTCTGGAACAAATTATTATGATGTGACATTTGAACCATGGTATCGCAATCAATTAATCGTAACTAAAAATGGTGAATGTATGTGGAGATATTTAAAATCTAATATATGGGATCCATATCTTACTAATATTCTACTATTTTCACGAGAGTGGAACAATCGATATTTTAATACAAGGTATGCATTAGAACTTTCCAAACGAGAACTAAACCAATAAACCATTTAGATTACAGTTTATAAATATCACTTGATAAGATTCTAGAATATTCTCTAGGATGTTTCAAATTAGATAGTAGAGAAGTATAAGAAGTATAGTAAAAAACACCTAAATATTTTACTTTACTAAAGTAAAATACGACTAACTAGTAGTATAATTATGAATTGTAAAGACTGCTTATTATATTTGTTGAAATGGTGTTGTATTTCTGTAGATGTATATGATCCGGCCGAAGATGACCGAAGGGAATCCACATATCAACCACCACCGGTAACGGTAAGATTGCCTGTAGATGCAGAAGATACTCGACAACCGTTGTTAATCAAATCGCCGACATCAGAAGATAGTTTTGAGATAGTTTAGGCCATTACTTGGCAACCATCTGCAGTTATATAGATAGTATGTTCAAATTGAGCTACACGAGATCCAGGCGAGTCATACAATTCAGGTGACATCTCGACCTTTTTAGTGGATATAGCCTTGCGCAATTTGATGGATTGGTTTGAATCCAACCACCGTCTACAAAAAGGTAAGGTTTTGTATTGCTTTAGAGGGCCATGTCTAGGATCTTGGTAAAATTCGAAATGACTGACGTCTTTATACGTATATCCATCTTTGGGCAAAGCTCGGCCAGCACCAGTAGAAGTATATACCTCAATAGCATAATACTCCCCGGCTTCCATTTTATAATCATACCCTTTGGCATTACTTGGATGCGATGGGTCGGGATTCCAGACATTACCTACATTAGGTACTGCCTTGCCACCGGGTAAATGAACCCGCCATAATCCGATTTGATGTCCGCAAATATCCCACACCACCTTTGGTGGCTTTGGTGGCTTCGGTGGCGGTTTTACCCCGTTATCGTTTTCGGCGTAATTTTCTACAAAATTTTCTACGAAAATTTGAATACTTTTGCCTAATTCTAAAAGATGGCATCCTGGTTTGGCTTTGGATATGGCCATCTTAAGGGCCGCTTTAGATGCGTTGACCGCGTTAGAGTCTTCTATTGATAACGGATCACCTACTATTGAAGTAAATGCCGCATCTACTATGGAACCTTTTACATGAACGCCGAAATCTATTTTAACCACGTCCCCATTAACAAATACTCTTGGATCATTTTTGGAAGGTGTGTCGTGAGCTACACAATCATTGACTGAAATTCCACATGGAAATGCCATACCTGATGATCCAGATGGATCGTTTAATAATTCTTTGACACGATTTTCCACAAATTCTGCAATTGATAAATAAGTAGCGTTGTGCTTTATCCTGGGTTTGACTTCATGACACACTATTTTGTGTATTATACCTGCTTTTTTAACGTTATTATAGTCCATACGAGCGAAGCGAGTGCGTAGCGAGTGGTGTAGCGAGTGAGATACGAGCGAAGAGAGTGAGTAACGAGCTAATATAGTGAGTATATAAATACTTATACGTATAAATATTTATAAGATACTACCACTCACTCACTCGCTGCGCTCGTATTGCACTCGCTACTCTCGTATGGACGAATCACCAATTGACCCTAATAAGACCTATGCTCACCTCATCATCACTGAACAACAACGTTTGATATATGAAAGAATCACTCAATTTGTTCAACCTGGTACGGCCTAGTACCTAGCGTATTTATAAACATTATCCATAAATGTTTTGCGATCACCATCTATTTTGTACCTAGAAACTAGATCTAAAATACCTCGCCCACTGATGACATAATCAGATTTGATATTGTCTGGATGGCGGTAAGTTTGGTTTAATCCGTCGGTCTTTTTAGTGATGTCCACACCAGGTGTCATAACAATCTTTTTGTGTTGACTGTCTCTGAAAGCGTCTGAATTTTGCGAAATAACGCCAACCACCTCAGGATCTTGTTTAGCCAATTCGATGGTTTTAGAGGTATAGGCCTCGTCAATCAATGACCCACTAGAAGATACATCGGACACTAGTAGAAACCCGACGGATTTTTGGAAATTTAGCTCGGAAAGTCCGTCTAGAGTTCCTTTACCCATCAACGAATGAACTGTTATAAAGTCTGGTTTGTATACATCTAGAATCTTTTGAAATTGTGCTTTGACAGTCGAGCCGATGTCGCAAAATTTGCGATCTTCGATAATGACAAATCCTACCTTTTTGGCTAGGTCATGGATCTTTTCCATATCATATTCGTAGGCATCCGAATGTAATTTGATTCCAACTAGAAGATGACCGATAGATGAAATGACGGAAATTAGTTGTTGCATCCGACAATCTGCCGAAAAAATGAGCCGAGTCTTTTTGATCCGTTTATAATAATTTAACTTGGTTAGAGGTAGGGATTGATAAATTTGTTTGGATTGTAAAAACCGATGAATATGGTCCATGTTAAAACAGCTCATTGGTCGTTTGACTCCGGGATCCATACATCTATCGATGAATACTACCGCTCGCGACTCGATATCTAAATCTATGTTTGTGACTGATTTGTAAATTTCGCGGATTTCATTGATGGATTTACCGGATGTGAATACGTCATCCACGATTATTGTATTGAGATTCTTGGAAATTTCGTCAGTGAGACCTTCAATCTGGCGTTTAGTTCCGTACTCTTTGGCGGTAGTTCGCGCCAAAAGCTGCGAATTATTCCAATCACTAGTTCGATCGGCCATTAGGGTAGCCATTGGCACACCTGTAGTAGGTACTCCTAAAAATTGTGTGCCCAAACCAAAAGAATTAGACACGACTACCACCATCATTTCATCCACCACATCGGATAATAATCTAGGATGCGCAATCAAAGATCTTAGATCGAAATATATCCTAGACTTTTCACCAGATTTCAAAGTAATTTCATCCCCTGGTTCACGTTGAATAATAATCCCGGATTCATATAACTTTTCTAATAAATCGATGTTCATATCTACGTTACTACGTTACTTACGTTACTTACGTTACTAGGTTACTACGTTACTAAACTTTAGTTTAAAAGGTATTTTTTACACATTTGTGCCACATTTTTCATGATATTTTAATATATACCAGTGTTATAGTATAGTGCATTTATAGTCTTAAATTATGAAGTGTAAACTAAAGTGCAAATTGGATCATCTTCCTACAGATGTTCTAGAATATATTCATAGCGATCCCGAAGCATTCAAAGAACTTTTGGAAAATTATGATGAAGCTGGTGTTGTTAAAATGATTGGTGCTATTAAGAGTAATTATGGTTACCAAATCCCCGAGGATGATGACGAGTCGGACTCGGACGAAGACTCGGACGAAGACTCGGACGAAGATTCGGACGACTCCGAAGAAGACGAATCCGATGGATTCGTATCGGATTCTCCGGCAATTCGTCAAAAGCAGTATGCCAATTATAGTTTCAAGATGTTGTTGAAAGAGAACAACTTGGACAATTACTTAAATTTCCATAAATTCGTCAAAGAATTGTCGAAATATCCGAAATTCGGCCAAACGGCCAAGATATTGCAAGGCCTAGTAGATAACAACACAGGTAATGCAGCATCCAAAACCAAAGGATTCAAACGTATGGTATATTGGTTGGAATTTGAATCGGATCAGACCCAATACAAAGGTGTTTTCAAGAATTTGATGGAAATTTTGCGCCAAAGGGCCATCAAAGGTGGTTCTACCAAAGCGGCTAAAATCAAAAACCCCGAAGCCACATTCGATGATGTAGTCAAAACCAATCTAGGATATGCCCAGACTACTCGCAAAAGTGGTAAGAATGTAGTCGAGCCGGTTGGTCATGCAGGTCCTTACGAGGATATGTATATGAAACCGTTTTTCCTAAGTTTGTTGGAGGATCGTGTCGGAGATGCCAGTGCAGATGAGGATGAATCCTACGCCACCTTTTTGTTTTCCTTGGCCAAATACATCTACGATAATCCGGATCATTCGGTGAATCATTATATCAACACCTTTAAAAAGACCTATAAACATCTCAACTCTGAAATAGATTTTACCGATGAAGGTCGTGGATGGGCCAAGGCCGAAAAAATTGTAGATATTATCTATAATCAGGCCTTGTGTGCGGTGCGTGAAACACCTGTTTACGATGGCCAAGTTCCTCATGGCAGGTGCTATACTCCTCAACACCGTGTATTCGGCAAACACGTATCCCAAACCACCACTGAATTCGAACCAATTTTGTCCAAAATCAAAAAGGGTGTCAAAGATAAAAAGAACGCCGCTAGGGCTAAAGCCACCAAAGCCGCTAAGGCTAAAGGCCGAAAATAAGTTAATTATACTTTAGATTTTCTAAAGTAAATATATACTACAAGTCGGCTTAATATGAGAATTATTTATAAATTAAATGATGACAGAGAAATTACAACAATTTATGATTCATTTTTAGAATTTATTAATGTTGTTGAATTTAGTGATGTAACAGAATTAAATGTTAGTAATAATAACTTGCAAACACTTCCTCCGGAAATTGGCGCTTTGAAAAGTTTAACGCATTTGTATGTGGATTATAATAACCTGCAAACACTTCCTCCTGAAATTGGCGCTTTGACTAATTTAACGGAATTGTATGTGTATAACAATAACTTGCAAACACTTACTCCGGAAATTGGAGCTTTGAAAAGTTTAACGTATTTACATGTGCCCAGCAATAACCTGCAAACACTTCCTCCGGAAATTGGCGCTTTGAAAAATTTAACGCATTTGGATGTGTCTAGTAGTAACTTGCAAACACTTCCTCCGGAAATTGGCGCTTTGACTAATTTAACGCATTTGTTCGTGTATGACAATAACTTGAAAACACTTCCTCCGGAAATTGGTACTTTGAAAAGTTTAACGCTTTTGGATGTGTCTAACAATAACTTACAAACACTTCCTCCGGAAATTGGTGCTTTGACTCGTTTAACGCATTTAGAGGTGTATAACAATAACTTGAAAACACTTCCTCCTGAAATTTGTGAATTAAGGCATTTACGTTATTTTGATATTGGTGGTAATGAATTTGAATATATACCTATCAATGTTCAACGATTTATGAATAGATTGAGAAATACTAATGGTATAGATCAACAATACACTGACACTCAATCTGTCCATAAATTTAGTGTGCAACAATCAGTCAAGCAGTCTATATATTCTTTGTTGAGAGATTAAATAATATGATATAAATAAGTTAATTATACTTTAGACTTTCTAAAGTAAATATATACTCCAATTCGGCTTAATATGAGAATTATTTATAAATTAAATGATGACAGAGAAATTACAACAACTTATGATTCATTTTTAGAATTTATTAATGATGTTGAATTTAGTGATGTAACGTATTTACATGTGTCTTATAATAACTTGCAAACACTTACTCCGGAAATTGGAGCTTTGAAAAGTTTAACGTATTTACATGTGTCCAGCAATAACCTGCAAACACTTCCTCCGGAAATTGGCGCTTTGAAAAATTTAACGATTTTAAATGTGTATTATAATAACTTGCAAACACTTCCTCCGGAAATTTGTGAATTAAGGCATTTACGTTATTTTTATACTAATAGGAATGAATTTGAATATATATTTATCAATGTTCAACGATTAATGAATAGATTGAGAAATACTAATGGTATAGATCAACAATACACCGACACTCAATCAGTCCATAAATCAAGTGTGCAACAATCAGTCAAGCAGTCTATATATTCTTTGATGAGAGATTAAGTTAATTATACTTTAGACTTTCTAAAGTAAATTATCCAAATAACACAGTACTAATTATGCACAAAACGTTTCAAGATCCTCCTAGAGTGTGGAATAGAGTTAAAACAAAAAAACGTAGAGCATATTCAAAAGTCGGTGTATACAGAACCTCGGAAACAGTATTAGAATTTTTAAAGCATATTTTTTATACTAAAAAGGGATTTTTCAGGCGTAAAACTCGGCACACTGGACCAATAGAAGTAGAATGGCTGACAAGATTGGCTACACTCCCAGATTCGGTGTTAAAGTGTACAGTAACAAACGGAGAAATTTCGAGAGTCGAAAATCTACAGTTTGAATGTTCAAAATCCAACCAATTTATTGAATATGACGGAGATATCGTAGAAAATAACTTTTCTGAAGGTACTTTTAATATTGCTAAGAAGAATATTCGACTTTCTGGAGAAATTTCTAGGGTATATAGCGATAGAATGTTGTATAACAACACCATTGAATACAGAATAGTTGGGGATTGTAGATATAATCAATGGAAACAATTCAAAGGTACATTTTTGTTTGGATTGGATTCTAGTCAGATCAAATATTTGGACGGGACCCTAACAGACTCTGGAATCAAAGAAGTGTATAAGAATGGTAAATTGATTTCAAGAGAATCCAGGAGATATAAATATGTTTATGGAAATCCGACGCAAAACAACCAGACCAAAATAGATGTTTACCACGCGTCTAAAGACTCGTTCGTAGCATCGATATATGATAATCACAATAACAAACATTCGACTTTCAAGGATATGTCCACTGGAATTACTATGAAAGGGTCTATGAGATTGTGTGATAGTTCTAAAAATTCAGGTAAAATGATATATGTGAAAGAAGCCAAAATTGTAGATTACCCTGAAAGTTTAAAAACGGAAATAGTTCCATATAAAGCAAAGGGTACACAATGGCTTTATGACAATACTCAACCAGATGATTTCAATTTTATTTATTATTATGAACTCGAACCGTATGTTATTTTTGAAACCCATAATCACGTTTTGCGAGGAAATCGCCGTACTGGCACATTATATACTTCGGATCTTAAAACTAATCAACCTACAACCACTAAAAAGGGTACATTCGATGGAAATATGAAATTATTAAAAGGTTCTATCGAGAACACCAACGGTATGACTTGTGACGGAGAATTTTATCCAGACACAGAAGTATTAAAATCAGGTAAGAAAACGACACCATCAGTTATCGAAAATGGAAATTTTAACGAAAAGGGTATACTAGTACAAGGATTTAGACACAACTCTCAAAGTAATGAAACGTTTGAAGGTACCTTTGGAGAAGATGGCAAATTTATCACCGGATTTTTAGAAGCGTATGGCGTTAGGAAACCATTGAAAATCATGGAAAATTACGAACAAACAGAAAATGAATGTCTTAAAGAACGTCGCCGAAGGGATGAAGTTCAACTTAGAATGGAAAAGGCTAGACTGGAACGTGAACGCGAATTCCAACGGGAACGTGAGCGTGAGCGTGAGCGCCAACAGGAATTAGAACGTAAGCGTGAACGTGAACGTGAACTCCAGCTCCAACGTGAACGTAATCTTGAACGTCGTAGAAGAATACAACACAGTTATGGCGGAGGCGGACGTCGAGGAGGTGGTGGAGATATGTTTACAGGTATGATGATAGGTGCTGCATTGGGAAGTGCAGATGGTGCTGCAATGGGTGCGATGATGGGTGGAGTTAGTGGTGGATTAATGGGCGGAATGATGGGATCTGCCACCCCTTGGTAAATACTTTCGACTTTTAAAAAGCCGATCAAAATCTAGTAATAATTACTCGTTAGTACGTATATATATAGTGTATATATACGTATACCTAAAACTAAACCTAAAACCACCTGACGGTATGTACTTTCCGGATATTTTCGAATCAGAGGACAAGTGGGTTACATGGAAATTTTCAGAATCGCCACCAATGAGTGAATATAAGGGCATGAAAAACGCTACAATAACATTTTCTAATATGGCATCGGAAGACGGTTGGTATTATTATATGGCGGCATATATCGAAGGAATGGGAGTTAAAGACGGATATTATTTATGGAGAACCAGTCATAAGCCCGGGAAAGCATTTGGATTTGCAACTTTTAGCAACAATGCTCACAAGTTTTCCTTGATATTACAGGCTGAGAAATGGAATACTCCTGGAACAAATGGGCGGACATATACATTTCAAATGTTTGACATTGGCGAAACTGAAAGATACCAAATCTATTCTGATCAACCCAATGCAGTTCTCAACGGATTTCTTTCTTAAATATACTTTTTACTTATACTTATAATATAAGTATATTTACTTACACAATATGAACACGAATTCAACAGCTATATTAAATAGATTAAAGAATAGTAAAGAAATAATTTGTGAAAGGGGTAATAATAATGATTATATCACTTATTTGGACAGATTTTGTCTATATTTTTACGCTACCAGGAATCCATTTTTAATTCCACGTAGTAATAATTTATTTGTTCCGTGGTGTGAGAAATTCACAACTAACCAGTTGTATAAAAGTATTAAAAGTTATTGCAAATATAATAAAATAAATAGAATTATATACTATACATATCTAGTCGATGGAACAGTGTGTATAGAATTTTGTTTACATTCTTAAGGCTAAAGGACTTTAAATAGTGTTTTCGGAATTATATTAAAAATATTATCATATAATATAATATAAACTTGATATGCCACCAAATCAATATATTTCACATATAAAACTTGTGTTTATACATGTTCCCAAAACAGGTGGTTCATTTATTGAACAAAATTTGAAAAAATTAGCTGAACAATACAATGAACATAGAAACATGGGTAGTCATTATACAATAAATCAGTATATATTAAATACACAAATACCTGAAAATTTTAATGAATTTATATATTTTGGAGTAGTTAGAAATCCATATGATCGGATATATTCAGCATATTCAATGTATGTAAGAAATAATTGGTCTGGATTTAACCAAATAACATATAAAAAATTAAATAAACCAAATTCATTTGAATCATTTATTAAAAATTTATATGAATTGTTTAAACAAAATAAGTTGCCATGGCAAAATTGCGAGAATAGTCATTTGGATATTGTAGGTTCTTCTTCTATTGATTTTTCAGTACATGTAGCTCCACAATTTGTATATTTTATTAATCACAATAATGAGCTTGCCCTAGAAAAAGAAAATATTTTGAAATATGAATCCCTTGATAAAGATTTAAATGCATTTTTAAATAACAATTACAAAGATAATGTAAAAGTCTATGATTTTTTCCAAACTAACATCATAAAAAACGTTAGAATAAAACAATCATATAATATTCCAACAACTTATCCTCATTTGTCTAGAATGATTCAAGAAATATATGAAAAGGATTTTGTTCTTTTTAATTATCAAAAATAGTGTTACTTTATAATATTTATATCGTTACAATAATAATATTATAATATTAGATAACTTTATCTAATATACTTTCATAAATTATTACGGTATGAATCAAAAAAAATCAACAATATTTTGTGATATTGATGGGACTATTTTTAAATATCGTAAATTTGAGACATATAAAACATCCATACCAATGCCCGTACCAAATGTTGTGGATATGTTAGCAAAATTGTATAACAATGGTCATTGTATAGTTTTAACTACTGCCAGACCAGAAAACTTGAGAAGTCATACTATATGTGAATTAAATATATATAATATACAATATCATCAGTTAGTAATGGGAATTGAACGAGGTACAAGATATTTGATAAATGACAAAGAAGATATAAATATAAATAGAGCTATTGGAATTAATGTTGCAAGAGATAATGGATTTTCTAAAAAAGATATGGAAATATTATCCAATATAATACATAATTAATGGTTTATGTACTAAATATATTGACTAGAAAATCTTTACCGTCTTCGCCGTTTGCGCCGAAATACATAACGTGATCAGCCTTGCTAGGAGTCTCAAATGGATCGGAAATTCCAGTGAATTGTTTGATCTTACCTTCCCGGGCCAATTTATACAAACCCTTTACATCACGTTTCTCACAAACCTCTAGAGGTGTATCTACGAAAATTTCCACATATCGCCCGCCAAATGATTCGATGAGCTGGCGATTGGCCAAGCGATCTTCATCATAAGGAGCGATATTGGCACATATTACAGTTCCACCATGTCGAACTATTTCAGAAGCCACGTATCCAATACGTCGGACATTTGTTGACCGATCTTCTTTAGTAAATCCAAGACCTTTGCTTAGATTTTGCCGGACGACATCACCATCCAAAATAGTGATTTCTCTACCAGGATCTTGTTCTAGCATCAACGTCTTTAACATATTGGCATAAGTAGTCTTGCCACTCCCGGACAATCCTACGAAATAATAGCACACTCCTTGGGTGCGCTGTGATTTTCTTAGGATATCTACTACTTCGGGATAGCTAAACCATTCAGGAATAGGTTGCCCACTTCGCAACATTTCTCTTACCTGAGTTCCGGACAGAGACTTGACTTCATCTCCGTCTGGTACTTCATCGATCGGTTGGTATACGTGGGTAGTGGCATTGTATACGATCATCTTGCTAGTAATAGGAGTAATCCCGATTTCGCCAGCGTGCTTTTCTAGAAGGGTTTGGGCATCGTATGGACCATAGAAAGATTTGCCAGAATAGGTTTTAGAAGAAGGTCCGGCATGATCCCGGCCAACTACAAAGTGAGTACAGCCGTAATTCTTGCGGATCAGGGCATGCAAACATGCTTCCCTAGGACCGGCCATACGCATAGCCAAAGGTAACAGCCCCAATTCTGATGTTCCAGCTTCATATCTAGGCATCAACCGTTTGTATACATGTACTCGGGTATGATAATCGATGTCTACTGTTTGGGTTTCTCCAACGACTGGATTAAGGAATAGCTTGGCGTTTTCACCGGCTTTGGACAAGGCATACTTGGTCAATTCATAATGAGCACGGTGCATTGGGTTACGGGTTTGAAACCCGACGACAGTATCCCATCCACGTTCCTTGAAAAGTTCCTTTGTTTGGTTAGGAGTTAGCCGGATATCAGTGAAATCATAATGGCGAACTGGGTTGAGTTGGGTCAGTTTACCGCTAATGCATGTGATCTCACCGTTGTGGTCTGCCAGCGAATATCGATAAGCGACATATGGATGATTGGGATCAGTGGTGCCATAGGCACGTTGACATTCACTAGCAACATCAACCACAAATACTTCGGACACCTCCATGCTAGCCAAAGAATATCCGGTCTGATCCTTGAGAATTACCGCCTCTCCCACTTTGACCTCGGCACCGGTCGCGGCCAGGGTCACTGGCAACGGAAAAAATCGGCCATCTTCTAGGTGTAGATCATCACACACCTTTTCATAATCCTTGGAATTCATAAAAGTATCCAGAGGCGCGAAATATCCTCCTAGGATACATTCCAAATCACATAGAGTCTTGTCGTCTAGGGTTATGGTAGTCATGGTATAGTACGTACTGTAATATAGCGTAGACTATATTAAGTATAAACTCCTAAATATATTTACGAATATTGGTATACTTAATGCAACACGATACTATCGTATGGTAATAATCAAAACACAATTCCATTTAATCAATTCTGACGTCACTGATCCGGATCAGATCATTACTGGCGAGGCTCTGCAACGTCGGTGCGATTATTTTCTAGCAGATTCCCTAGATCACTTGCGAGTAAATCCAAATATGCATTCGGAAATAGACAAAAAGGGCATCACGCCAAACACTTTACCAATAGAATTGACTACAAAAACAAGTACAGCACCCGTGTTTATCTATTGCAAATCGGATCGCGTACCATCCAAAGAAGTTTTCTTGAGAATCGCTAAAGAATTTTATTTGGTTTTGCATAATTCCGATGGGAATGTTATATGGTCAAAATATGCATATTTGGTCGAGATTCCAAATTTATTAAGAGTGTTTGCTCAGAACTGTACCATCGACCATCCAAAATTCGAACCAATACCTATAGGTATTGCAAATAGTATGTGGCCTCATGGTAATTTAAAGGTCCTACTAGCAGCGATTAAAAGGATTAAAAACGGAGAAATTCCTAAAAGGTCCACAGTGTATTACAATTGTAAAATCCACAACGCATGTGCGCCTAGAATTCAATGCGATGCCGTAATGACTAAAAAAGGTATCAAGAACCAACCGGCTGTACCTTATCCACAATACCTAGAAACACTGGCTAGTTATAAATATGCTATATGCCCTGAGGGTGGTGGTATTGATACTCATAGACTATGGGAATGTCTTTACTTGGGAGTGACTCCTATCGTTTTACGGAATTACATGACAGAATATTTTAACAAACACCTCGATAACCGATTAATTCTTTTGGATAAATGGGAGGATTTGGACTTGAGCACACTCTAAGTATTTTTGGTGATTTTATAATATACGTGTATTATAACTACACACTCACTAAATATCGTATGACCAAAGCTATTATTACAGGTGGTTGCGGATTTATAGGCCATCATCTAGTCGAACATCTGCTACGTAAAACTGATTGGGAACTTGTTGTATTAGACCGTTTAAATTATGCTAGTAAAGGCTTTGAACGGTTACGCAGTTTTGGCGGATTATCTCATTCAAGAGTAAAGGTCCTTACTGTAGACCTATCACATCCATTTTCGGAAGGTGTTTTATATGAAATCGGAACAGATATAGATTATATTATACACACTGCCGCAGAAACACATGTAGATAACAGTATTGCCGAACCAGTGGAATTTATCCGGAATAATGTGATGTCTACTGTACATCTCTTGGAATTTGCCAGAAAGTTAGACAACCTTCGGATGTTCTTCTATTTCAGTACTGATGAAGTATTCGGACCTGCCTTGGGTGACAAACTATTTACCGAGGATGAACGTCATAATCCCACCAATCCATATTCTGCATCTAAATCATCAGCTGAACAGATCTGCATGTCCTATAACAACACCTATAAAATCCCATTGATAAAGATTAATTGTATGAATGCGTTTGGAGAACGTCAGCATGTTGAAAAGTTTATCCCCAAGGTCGTTAAAATGATATTGAATGGTGAAACTGTCAAAATCCATTCATATCCGGACAAAAAGACTTCCGGAACACGTTTTTATATTCATGCCAGGAATATCGCGGCAGCAGTATTGTTTTTGATTGAGAATGGTAAGATCGGCGAATCCTATAACATTACTGGAGAACGTGAGGTGTCTAATCTAGAAATGGCTCAATTTATTGCTGATGTTATGGGCCAAGAGCTTAAATATGAGATGGTCGATTTCCATAGTTCTCGTCCTGGACATGATCTGCGATATGGCTTGGATGGTTCTAAAATGGCTGAAATGGGATGGGTATTACCTGTATCATTTGAGGAAAGTCTGAAACATACCATAGAATGGACTATTAAACATAAGGGTATTTGGTTGGAAGAGTAAACATTAAATTTCCTAGAAAATTTACTTGTAATTATATACTTTATATACTTATTACTGACTCGCTTCACTTCGTTCGTATGCCACCAGTTCATAATATTCGCCAATTACAACTACAAGATTTCCACAAGGGTTTCAAAGACCTATTGGATCAAGGATTTACTAAAAATATAGAAGACCCTAAAGATCCTAAGAAAAAGTTCGCACAGTTTTATGCGGCTGCGTGTAACGATAGTGGAGATAATGGATTGTATGGTAATTTTGTATATGTGATTGAGCTTGATAATAGGATTGTTGCATCTTTAAAAATGGTTATAGAATTAAAATGTCATAACAATTATGGTAAAGTTGCACATATAGAAGATGTTGTGGTGCACTCTGAGCATCGTGGAAAAGGTTTAGGAAAATTATTAGTCAATTTTGCATTAGAGATTTCAAAAGTAAAAGAATGTTATAAGGCAGTGTTGTGTTGTAATCGTGAATATGAGTCTTATTACAAATCCTTAGGATTCAGGCAAAAGGGTATAGAAATGTGTGTATATTTTAACAGAGGTACCGGAGAAAGTTCTATTTCAAAGACTCTTCGCACATCTTATAACAAATCCGCATTGGATTATTCGGATGTTCTCAAAACCATTATATCCACATTACCTTCACTGGACCACATTGTAGAATTCGGAATTTTAGACGGGTTTTCTTTGCAATGTTTCGCAGAAAATTGTCCACCTACTACTTCCATATTCGGATATGATATTTTTGAAGATTTCAATGGAAATGGTGCAAATTATGATGATATGACTAAAAAGTTTGAGCCTTACTCCAACGTACATATTCATCGCGGAGATTTTTATGATACTAAAGGATGGGAGTCACACAATCGTCCAATCGATTTGTTGCACGTCGATATTGCGAACGATGGCGATGTGTATAAATTCACCATTGATAATTATCTAGATCTCGTAAAAGTGGGTGGGGTAATTATTTTCGAAGGTGGGTCAGAAGAACGTGATAATGTGGGATGGATGCAAAAATATAATAAGACAAAAATCAAGCCTTATATTGACCATCTCATAGAATCCCGAGAAGATATCAGGGTAACTACACTAGATAAATTTCCTTCAGTAACCATCGTTAAACGATTAAAATAATTTTACTATATTCATAATATAGTATACACATAACATATGAAATATAGTTACGTACATTGCGTGTGTTATTGGACTGGTAGTAATCGAATAGACAATCTTTCAAAACACATCCAACGAGTTGATGAACTCAAATCGGCACCTAATCTAGTATTTTTAAATATTGGGTGTAATAATCCTGAAAATATTAACAAGGATCCTTATGAAAAGTTGTGTGATATACCAACCAAAAACACAGAAGTCTACATACATTATACTTTTAACACCGGTGGAACTGTAAGAGCATTGTATAATGTATACACTTATCTAAAAGCCAAAAACATAGAATATGATCTTTTAGGAACGTGGGAGGACGATTATATGTTTAAATCAGAACAAACTTTTGTAAAAGCAAAAGAACAACTGGCAAAGGGACATATTTTTGTAGGATCATCGTGGTACAATCCAAATAGTGCGTACAAAGATGAATATGTTGTAAATGAAAGAGATGGAACTGGTTATCATGATTTTACAACTGCAGACATGGAATTACGAAAAAATGCAGGTTTACCTAAAATAAAGTGGTGCAACATAGTTCGTGGTGGGAATTCTGAACTTACAGATAAAAGAACCTGGATATGGACTGAAGATCCTTATATTACTACAAAATCTAATCTGGATAAGATTTATGCACACCTCGGCGAATTTACATTGGCACCTATAAAAGAACTGTACGATCATGACGAACATGGTATTAACTATGGTGAAGTTGGATTTTGTATACGTTTGGATAGGGCTGGATTTACATTTATTGGATTACTTCATTCACGTTATTTTGAATATCTAAACACTTCTTAACATTAATAAAAATCATAAGCGCGCCCGTTAGGATAACTCTTTTTGTTCAAATAGAAATATTGTGTTGGATAAATGATTATTTCTTGATTCCAATTTCCAAAATATAGGATAATGTCATTTGTTTTTGTACGATAAAATGGAATAATGCATCTAGTGTCAGACAAATCGCTAGATTTGAATTGCGAATATTTCTTAAACATCATATAAAAAGCGATCTGGTGTGCATGGTTAAATGAAGCCATCACGACATAATAATTTTGGAAAACCGTTTTTAAGATTGATCCTTTTGATATACACAACGCATGACTGGCATGTTCTATTGGATGTTTATGGTTAATATATCCAAAAATGTAATCCACTTTAGCCAATTTATTATTCACAAGTTGGATTAGTTTATCAGTTGGCATATAATCGTCTTCGAAAAAATAGTAAGTATCGTAATCCGGATATTTTTTGTAAGCCTCGTAATAAGAACTATATGATAACCATTTATCATTTTGTTTTCGTAAAACTTCAACATTTGGATAATCTATTGATTGCAAGTATTCATCATATTGTTTATTAACGTTCTGGGGATTACTTTCACATGCAACTGCTACAATTATTTTATTCCACGAGTTAGCGTTAGTGTTTCTAACGATGTGATCCAAAACTACTTTTAGGTTATTTACTGGAACAACTCTAGCATTTCTTTCAGATTGTGTATAATCGCCGTTATATGTGGCTAATATTAAACACCTTGAGGGCATACGTAACACAATAACTTAATAACGTAGTAACATAGTTACTATTTTATTATTAAATAATTTTAAGACAACACTTTTAATTTGTTATCCTTTCCAGTGTTATAGGCTAGATGATCAATCTTACCATAATCATAATTCTTTAATCTGTAATTAGTCCAACCGTATGCGTAAGGGCGTTCTGGATCTAAAATCCCGGCAATTCCATCAATCCCACCGCCAACATCCAAATAAATGGCATTCTTAATTTTTGGTAAATGGTGTATAAGTTCAGACTTTACGTGACCAACTCCGTATAAATATACTTTGGTTTCTGGATCTGCACTCAATAGTTGTTTTTTAACCATTTCAATTGTATTATCCACATTATCGCATGCAAACTTTTGTGGAATTTTGATGTAATCATTGAATTTATCTAGACCAAGATAATCTCTATATTCACTACGCTTCATCAATTCTTTAATCAAATCCAACTTTTCACCTGCACCAATTAATCCGATTTTGCCTTTGAATTGTCTAAAGAACCATCTACTGGACACCAGGCCATATAAGAATTCAGTTGGGATAGTTTTTCCAGGTTCTTTTAATTGTGGATATATTTCATACAATCTAGGTCGATTTTGAGGTTCCATGTATTCAACGCAATAGTAATCACATTTCAAAAATCCTTCACGAAATCGCGGAATATCTATTTTGTCATAACTCACAGATAATGCTCTTTTACCTGGTTTGGCACTACCTACACTTTGCCCTTTTAAAAAATACCAATCACCATCTCCAAAATGTATAAATGACGCAGGTTTATTTTCGGCGACAAGCCTAACAACTAAATCTTTAAATTCTTGCAACCGTTTTTGAAAATCTGGTTCAAAATTAGGGTCATTCATAACAGCCTTTTGGCCAGAATGAACAAAGTGTTCAGCGCCTTCGATTTTGTATGTGTCGTGCATATTTTAAACTTTAGTATAGTGTTAAAAGTGTTTAGTGTTTAAACTGTTTTAATGTTAAACTTCGCTAAACTTCGTTACACTAAAACTACGTTATGCCCGAAGCCCCAGAAATTCGTGTTCTTGCAGACCAACTAAACAAACGCCTAGAAGGTGCAACTATACATAAATTATACACTCCTCTTCGTTACACGTGGGAACTTACATATAATAATAATGTAGAAATCAATTCTAGAGTATTAGGTGTCGAATCATATGGAAAAGAATTGTATATCCATTTAGAAAACGATCATCAAATTTATATACATCTTATGATGGCAGGTAGGATATCTTTTGATGTACCACGTATTAATATATTTGGTGGGTTTTTGACTGATGATATAGGTAAAATTGAAGTTGACAACTATTTGGATGGACTTAAATTGAGTAAAATGCACAGTATCATTGAATATACCGAAGCTGGTGCTGAGGGAAACGCCGAAATCAAAAGAATATTTATAAATGACAAAACTGTGTTAATGAAAGTAAACCACTATCACAAATCAGATTTTGTACCAAGTAAAGCCCCTGACATTTTCCATACATCAGTCAAACAACTTTTAGAATTTATGAATAAACGTAAAAGAAAAAACGTTACAGGTTTTCTAATGGATCAAAACATCATTGCAGGTATTGGCAATTATTTGAAATGTGATATTCTTTATCGGTGTAAGATATATCCTCACCTGTCAATAGGAGAATTAAGTGAAGCTCAAAAGATAAATCTCGCCAAAACTATGATAGATATACCTCGAGAATCATATGAAAAAGGCGGTAGTTGTGATTATATGGTAGATGGAAAGTATATATCTCCTGTTTATAATAATAAGAATGTGAATCAGGATTCCTTAAATGACGCCATAAAACGCGAGAAAACTAAAGATGGACGATTTACTTATTGGGTTCCGACTGTTCAAACTTAATTACTGCCACCTTATCTTAAACGATTCATAGGTCTTTGTTAAACCATCCTTTAACACAGTCTTAGGATTATATCCAAAATGTAGTCGGGCCCTAGAAATGTCTGCAAAAGTTCTAGGTACATCACCTAACTGATTTTCAATAATACGTTTTTTGGCTTTATGACCAACGACATCTTCACACAATTCTATAAATTCTTTTAAGGAATATGGTGTGCGATTCCCTAGGTTGTATATTTTATCAGTTGGATTTTTGCTGTTATCTCGTTCTATAATGCTGTAAATCCCGTCAATAATATCATCAATATACGTATAATCTCTATAAGATTCACCATTTCCATATTGAGTGAGTTCAGTACCTTCATGAATATGTTTTAGGAACATGTATGGGGCCATATCAGGACGACCTTCAGGACCATATACTGTAAAAAAACGGAGACCTATACACTTTATTCCAAATACATTTTGGTAATATTCAGCATAAATTTCCATACATTTCTTGCTACATGCATAACTAGACCTTATTTCACCAGAAGTGTCTGATTCTTTGAAGGGGACATTGACATTATTTCCATATACACTGCTACTACTGGCGTAAATAACTTCGGCATTATACTTTTTGGCCAGCTCTAACACTCTAATAAAGCCACCGATATTGTTATTTACATAATATTCTGGAATCTCTAGGCTTTTTCTAACACCTGGAATAGATGCTAGATGAACAATTTTATCTATCCTGTGAAATTCAGTTAATGATTCTACATTCTCTGGAATAGTGTAATCAAACAATCTATTTTCATAATCAATACCCTTTTTGTCCCAATCTTCCTTAAGTTTGTTAATACGTTCTCTTTTTATTTGCGCTGGATAATTATCTGATGTAAAAGTGTCATATACATATACTGTGTGATCAGTATCAGTAATCAATCTATTTAATAGATGACTTCCTATAAAGCCTGCATATCCTGTCATTAAAATGCGCATATGTTAATGTTTGTATGATATATTTGTAAATATATCTACTTAAATATTAATTCGTATTTAATACGACAATATGCATTAAAAACATAACACCCCATTGATCACAAAATGTACAAGCATTGTCCCATTCTATATCATTTAAGCGTTTTGTAAAATATGTTGGATTTACTATGTTAAAATTTCTATATCTATTATATTCATCTTCATTGCAGTATTTCTTAAAATAATCTTTACTCTCATCAAAAATAATAGGAATATAATTAATACAAATGTCTTTTGTATTTTTTAATTCATTATATAAGATTTTCAAATTTTTTAAAAAATAATCTAATTTCTTAAAGTCTTGTGGAACACCTATTAAAAAATCCCCGAACCTGTTTTTATTTATTGTTAAACATTTTAATATATCAATATCAATAGTATATCCACACCAAAACAAATATACATCTGGTATACATTTATCTATAATACTTATATAATCTGTATTTGGATAAAAGTTATGTTTGCATTTTATATCATTAGAATATGGATTCACGTGTATTAATTCAACTGATGTTAATTCTTTACAATATTTAGACATTCCTATATCTAATTCTCCATACCTACTTCCAATATGTAAGATGTGTTTATCTTTAATAATATCCTTTATAAAAAATGGTGTTACTAAAGGATATCTCCAGTTAATATGTTCAGATGTTGGTATATTATAAAAATGTTTTATGTAAGGAAACAAATATTTTAACGTTTGTTTTATATTATCCTTAAATTCTTCAAAGGATTGATCATTAGATTCAAGCATTGGATAATGTTTTATAATTAAATGTTCTTTTGGAATAACTATCATAATAAACAAGTTTTATTGGATTTATTTATTTATATGTATATAATATATTTCACTAATATACTTGTTACTCACAGACTTTGTTATGAACACTGTAGTGAATTTCGAAAATTTCGACAAAAAGCTAAAGGAATTAGTCAGTACACAACAATGGGAAAAACTTCAAACCATCTTTAACGATAAAAAGATTATTATTTTGTTTGGTCATGGTGGAAATCTAGGCGTTACTGATCATGGAGCTATCGATATTGGTAGATTGACCGATAAAACTGCGTTATGTCCAGGTAGTGGTATTATGATCACTTCACTTGTATCTGATTTCAATTTCGAAACTTGGATCCAGAACTGGTTAGAAATGGTATTGAGAGGTATTGATACCAAAGACGTGTTGGTTATTGGAACATCATGTTCCCTAGGGACACCTTCTAGTAACTCTATTGTAAATGCTTTGAATTATGCAGTAGAACAAGGGTGTGAAGGTGCATTAATGACTGCTAGAGATAAAACGGGTATTTTAAATGAAAAAGTTGTGAAGATCATTAACAACTCCATTTACTATCATACCTCAGAGTGCATAACTTTGATGCTTATTTATCAGCTCATTTACGGATATTCTAATTCGAATCTTGATTTGGATTTGGTTAGTTGTCCACCACCAATTCGTGTTAGGGGTACTGCTGAAAATGTTGTTTTAGACAAGGGTTGTAGTAACTGTGAAGGAGGTGCTTTAGACCATTCGTGGTGTCTGGAAGCGTTAGCCAAAGAAAACAAACAGGTCCCCCCTGGGTGCGAGAACGATGAAGATAATCTTGCAATCGACTTTGATGGTGTAATTCATACATTCGACAAAGGGTTTTATGACGGTACTTGTTATGGAGAACCTATTGAAGGTGCTATAGAATCTATTAAGAAATTGTCTGAAAAGTACAACATCATCATCTTTTCTGGAAAGTGTTTGCCTGACCGTCCATTGGTTTATGGTAAGACTGGTAAAGATTTAATTATTGATTGGCTTAAAAAGTATGAATTGTTGGCGTATGTAAAGGATGTCACTCATATTAAACCTCGGGCCAAGTATTATATTGATGATAAGGGTATTACTTTTGATAACAACTGGAATGAAATTTGTGAAAAGTTGCTTTAAATATTATAGATGGTATCACATATAAAATTTATATAGATAAATTTTACACCTTTAAATTTTTGAGGTATTTGTTTTTGTATAACAGTTGCGCAACTTCAAAATCATGCATTGTATCAATATCCAAGGCTTCAAATTGAGTCAATTCATAAAAATACGGAGTTTTCCCACATAAACTTGAATACTTGATCTGATCTTCCCTGCTAATAATTGAACATGCATAATTCAAGGCAAACACATCAGGTAAATCTTGCGTATTAGGTGCTTTTTCAGGATCATAATTCAACGGTTTGCCATTCATCCATATATGGTGCCTGATGATTTCTACAGGTACTACGGAATCATACTGATCATCTGATTTGAATTTTTGTATGATATTTTCGATGGTTGTATCCAAGATAAATGGTGATGTTACTGGAGTGTATATCAAGTATTTATACTTTTCTGGGGCCTTTTCTGCGATATATCTGAAAAAATCGCTGTTATTACATTCTGAACTTGCATAATATTCTTCTCTTTCTAGAATAGTTAATCCATATGACCGACCTATTTCCATAGACTTTTCACAGTCTGTAGTCAAAATAATTTCATCTATCATTTTTATATTTTTGAGTTGTTTGATTTTATGTTCTAAAAGTGTAGTATCATCTCCGAATTTCCTAGTGTTTTTGTTTTTAACTCTTTGAGAACCCTTTCTAACAGGGATAATTGCAGCACACAGTCCTGGTTCTCTCATACGTAGTAGTGTTATACGTGGTACGTATGGATACCTATATATACACAAATAACTTTAAAGGGTTTTATACCCATTCTTCAAACACACCTTTTAATCCAACTGGTTTATAACTGTATATTTTAACATCTTTATATGAAATATTTTCTACCCAATTCTTGAAACTCTTCCATTTTTGTATTAAATCGTCAAACATACCAATCCAATCACACGCATCATTTTTAAGCATTTCTTTATAAGAATGTCCACCAGAGCAATCAAAACCAACTAGAATAATTTTTTCAAATCCCATATATAATAATATTTGCATTGCATGAAATGCAACTGAATATCCACTAGGTCCTTTATCTTGATCACCTATATCTTTATGCCACACATTTACTGGGTCAACATTCTTATTTATTTGATTGTATCTATAAAATCCTAGTTGTTTTGCATCATCTGGATGTATTTGAGTTTGAACACCTATTGAATGTATAATACTTCCATCAGTCCAACAATTTGTAAATTTAATGGTATTTTTATTTAATTTTGGAATGGTATTCATTATAGGTCCATATGAAGGTGTAGGATGTTTCGGTATATCTAAATCTCCAGCCCATATATAAAAATCCAAATTTGTAATAACTTTTGGATGTAGAATACTACCATTTACAGCACATCTTTTAAAAGATTTATCAAAAGTGTTTAAATCAACATCTTTCAAGGATGGACCTGGACCAATTAACACCACAGTCTGACCTTTATAAGAATTTTTGAATTGTTCCAACTCGCTTTTCATTTTACAAATATATAATATAATAAATACATATTAAATACTGTATAATAGAGTGATGAGCCTTAATATTATTGTGGCGTCATATCCAGGTAAATGTCAATATAATTCTAAACGTTGTTATGATGATATTGATAAAACATTAATAAAAAATTTAATAAATCTGTCGAAATACAAATTGCACAATCCTAAAAGTCAGATTACTTTAATGAAGGCGTATGACAACTATAATCCTGAAAATGTTCTTGAATGCCCATATTATAATTATCCAAAGGATCTATTTAACAATCATAATTTCAAAGTTTATTCCGTATGTAATGAATATTTTTCAATGGGACAATGGTTGAAATGTTATGATGCAAACAAAAACTTTGATTATTATATGTTTGTCGAAGACGATTACACTCCATGTAGGGAAGGGTATGATCAAATAATTATCGATATGTATAAAGAACAATTTCCAGACAATATAGGAGTGTTAGGAAATATTGTATTAAATGAGCCGGTTGTGCATTGGGATGGTGTTATGGTTGTTAGCCGTGAAACGTTGGAACTAGTTCACTCTCTTGGTGATATATTTAAACGTTTTCACAATCATCTTGGACGTTTTGGTGGAGATAGATTTAATGGTGGACAATGCCAATTAGCGTTTTCTACCATGTTTTCAGAAATACCCGGGATATCATTTAAAAGTATGCTTTATAAACACAATTTCATATTTTGGTGTGACAATAAACATGGTAATACAATACATATATTCATAGACGACCAAGAAGATCGTACACTATTACCATTTAAATCATTGGATATACATTCAATAAGACCTTATTTGGAAAATTCTATTATTTTACCAATCCAATTATTGGGTTTATAGTATTCTCACTACACTCGTTACCAGTTATATTTACTTGAATTTTATATTATAATTTCATATAATCCAATTATAATATACTTGGTTTAATCTCTCGATATGCCCTTGATACTTTGTTGTAAAAAAGAAGGTTGTACTTTTAAAACTTCCAACAAATATTTATTTCTCAAGCACCGCGAGATGTGTACTGGGTTTAAACCTCTAGTGAGTGGTCCCAAACCTAAAACAAAACTAGTATCTGGGTTAATTCCGAGTGGTGTGACTAATTCTAGGAGTGTGTCTTCGGGATCTGCCGGAGGGAATCCCATAGCTCTTCCAGATGACTTGGCGACTTTGAAAAAGGTATATGCCCCAAAGGGGAAATACCATCCGCATCCCCACACAGCCCAGAAATACAGACATACTACCCCAGTGGAGCACACAAAATTCGAGATTATGTGCAAGCAACGTGTCCGTATATCTCCAGAATTATTCCGGTTTGAACAATCATCTCCTAGGACTATTCTAGACCTCCCCACAGAACGTGTAATGGGAAATACGGCAATTTCCAAGGCTTTGCTGTTATTTAATTCAGGCGATGATTGGTCGTGGCAACATTTCACCCAAGATGTATTGCATCTACTCACACCGGAAGTGTTGAAACTACTTCGAGGAGACGCGTCCATTAAAATCCTTATACTACGTACTTCGGCACATGCAAAGTTTTATTTCAGAGAGGTATTCCACCTCAAGAACGAGATTGTCGAAATCCAACAATATCCTAGAGGTGTGAGTTGTGTTACGTTGTTCTTTCCAGTATTACACCCGACCGGCATATTTACACAATTCATGGTCCCGGACCAATTCCGCCAGCATATCCGTGATTCTATAGTGAAAAGTCTTGGGTTGACTCTCAAGGGGTCGAAACGCTCTTTGGTATACCTTAGTCGCGTCTCAGCACCTTCTAGGAAAGTCCGAAATGAAACTCAAGTAGTCGAAGCACTAAAGAATTATGCCGATGCAAATGGGTTGGAATATATCACTTTCGATGCGTCCAAATATAATTTCCGGGAACGTTTTCAAATATTGCATAACGCGGATATAGTAGTGGCGCCACACGGCGGAGCCGTTTATAATATCTACGGGTGCCGACCAGGGACTCGGATTATTGAATTCATAGGCACCAAAGGCAATCCGACCTGCTGGATGTGGCCTTTAGCCAAATCGCTGGGAATGAAGTATTACGCCTTACCTCTACCTTTTACACACTATCAATCACTATATGAAGTCCCTGTGCGGAAATTGCAACGGTTGTTATATCATTCATTAAAAAAGGTGATCAGTTTCTCTGTGTACGGTGATAAACCTAGATATACTGATGGGATTTTGCACAACTTGGACATGGCTAAAAAGTATTATCCAGATTGGATTTGCCGATATTATGTTGCTAGCGATGTTCCTAGGAAATTTGTCGGGGCTTTGAGTGGGTATGATAATGTAGAAGTGGTAGAATTACCTGCAAAGGGCCCGATGATGATGTGGAGGTTTATGGCATGGGATGACCCTTCAGTAGATGTGGTGCTAGTCCGCGATATAGACTCCCGACTAAGCGATAAAGAGGCCAAAGCTGTGGATGAGTGGTTGTATGATACTCGGTACAGCGCCCATTGTATGCATGATGCCACTAATCATACCCATCCGATCCTAGGAGGTGCATTTGGCCTTCGGCTCACTCCGGAATTTCGCCAGAAACTTCCAAAAATAACCGAATATATCAATCAAATATCCCAGAATACCTATTTCCAGGATATGGACTATTTATTAAACCAGATCTATCCCATAATTAAAAATGATACTCTAAATCATTATCACTACAATCAAAACAAAATAGCCGGATATGATAACCGACCTTTCCCGGAACATACTTATAATCCCCAAGAGACTTTATTTATCGGTCAGATATGGTTTGGTGGTAAACCTGATCATAACAATGAATACGCTGATAGAAATATAAAATATGGTGAATAAATGTATTCGCTTACATGAAATAAGCCGGCCAAAATATTCATTACATTTATGATTTTATAAAATGATAAATCTATATATATTAAAAAGTCGGAAAAACACTTAATAAGATTTTGTGCACAAATCGCACGAATGTGTGCACGAAAAAAACGCAAAAAAGTGTAACAAATTCGTGCACGATTTTGTTCCATTTTTGAAATCTCACTTTTGGATTTTGAAAATCTCTTAGTGTAAAAATAAAAATGGAACAAAATTGTGCACGAATTTATTTCACTTTTTTGCGTTTTTTTCGTGCACGATTTTGTTCCATTTTTGAAATATCACTTTTGGATTTTGAAAATCTTTTAGTGCCAAAATAAAAATGGAACAAAATCGTGCACGAATTTGTGTCACTTTTTTGCGTTTTTTTCGTGCACACATTTTTAATGTGTTGTTCAATTTTCCTATTTTATGTTACTAAGTGTTTTTCCGACTTTTGTTTTGATCTACTTTTTCTCAAAAGTTGCGTGGCCCGCTTCGCCAAGCGGATATATTCAAGTCATTTCATATGTAAAATGTATTAATAATACATTTAGAATATATATGCTTCCAATGCAGTTCAAAAGCCGCCAGCAGGTCTGATAAAGTTATAATATAATATGTTTGCATTTTCTTTTACTTTGTGTACAGTATGATTTTTGAGCATAACCATATATTGGCATAACAAACTGAAAGATTCTGGGACCATTGTAGAAAATCCCAAGACGTTTAAAGTGTAAAACATACGAACGTAATGAGTTATATATTAGTATACTAATATAATAGTATAATAGTAAATCATTTTAAATTCAAATAAATTATATAGTACTAGTATATAGTACTATCTAATACGACGGATGGATCTAAATATGAAAGATGATAATATCCCTACAGTTGATCTGAATCAAACGGAAAAATTCCGCAATAAATTGGAAAAGATGTATTTCAGTTTATCCAAAATCACGAACACATTTTACATCAACTTATATGAAAAGAAGGGTGATACGTGGGATGTAATTATTAAAAATCCAGCGATGATTCCTAAAGGAGGATCGGGGACTGATTTGAAATTTGTGATCAACACAGACAAATCCAAGGCTCTTATAGTGAGGTGTACGACTAAAAAGATCGGCACAAGTGATGACACTCGTGTACTGGATTTCGGATATGTATGGACTATGGGTGATGCCCATAAATTGCCTAGTCTTACCAAAAAGATCAAAAACAGCGACCCATGGTTATTGAGTATGGAAGCAGTGAAATATACTTTTGAAAATGTGCAAACTGTGAATAATATATATTCGCAAAATACCAAAGACGAACTTGAGGCTAGGGTGACTAATGCCAAAGAACTGCATTCATTAAAAGATGACGCTATTTCGAAAATTAAAAAAGAGTATTCCAGGATATTCCCTGATCGCAAAGACCCGTTTAAAACCATCGATGTACACTCGACTATTTCTATTAATGATTGGAACATTGAAAAGGGAAAGATAGGGTATTTCCATCCGTATAATTGTGGAGATGCTGGTATCGTTTCTTCAGACACGGTACCGAAATTCAATAATATCACCTTTCACACTCACGTGTTTTCCGAACATCGATTCTCGATGGATTTCATTAAACAGATTTTGTTGCACGAGTTATTGCACGCACAACTACATAAATCTTGTTATGATGGTGATACTACACATGGTGATGAATTCCATAAAATGGCTGATGCAGTTGGGTTGGAAATGAAATATAGGTCTTAAGAATAGTAAAATATACCAAGATCATTTATATTCATTTTAGAAAGTCCGATATATTTACCAAAATGAACCAGTTGTTTTAAATTTAAATTCATGTGACGGTTTATCAAAACTTTTGTTTTAATATAGATGTAGTTTTGCTTTTTCTAAAAGTAGTATGGTTATATCTGTTTGTAATTCTAAACTCGCATATCAACTTTTTTACAGGTCTAAGATCATAAAAACCGTAGTCGTACATATATTATATATATAGAGAGTTACTTATACTAGTAAGTTTTACTAGTATTAAAAGTAATATAGATTACAAAACCCATTTGCCATTTTGGTAAATCCTAAATATTTTCCCAAATGTATAAAGATTTTAGAATTGCTTTGATTAATCCCCATCCACGAATCACTGAACATACATACTTGTTGTATTATTAAGAAAATCTGTAAGAGTATTTCTTTTATTATAAATAATTAATTTTGAATCATCTACATTTAGGTGCCTCGTCAACATTTTTATATCATTTTTAATTGATATGTCATAATAACCAACAGATATATCTTGCATGATTCCTTACAAGTAAGTATTTCTACATTCAAGTATAATTTAACTAATTATACAAATAGTTGTCATAATACCCAAGAATTATTTTTGAATATCCCATATATTTACCAAAATGAACAAGTCTTTTAAATTTATCCTCGCATATATCACCAAAATTATGATATATATGTCTTTTACGTAGAACTGTAAAGGATGTGATACGTGTTAAAGAATTTTCAACACTATATGAAGGGGAATTGATTGGACAGGTTATTTTATTTTTAGTAGATATATCATACCCACCTAATTCTTTCATAATCAAGGTTAGACATATATATTTAATCGTAAAAGTAAATATAACCACCTTTTGATAAATACATCTGCTGATATCCCATATACCTGGCAAAATGAATGTATTTTTTTATCATATTATCTGTCCATGTCAGATAGGTATTAAGATTTAATTTAAACATATCATTCAATGTAAGATAGTTAATAGAATTATAAAATTCAGTTTCATGTTTATATGTATTTGTATTAATTTTAAAATCCGATAAAAGTGGATCTAAAAATATTAATTTATCTTCTCTATAAGAAGTCGGTGTTATAAAATAATTTGTCATACTTCCGTTATGCGTTACGTTACGTACGTTACTTACGTAAATATACTTAAATGATTTACTGTAACTAAAGATATAAGTATGTACACTCTAGTTAAAGTATCGCTAATTAACGAATCGGATAATCCTGACCCCAAGTATGAGACCGAAGGGTCGGCAGGAATGGATCTAAGGGCATATTTGCCGGAAGGACAGGTAAAGATATTTCCGAGGAAACGCGCAATTATTGACACAGGGATTCGTGTAGTTATTCCTAGTGGACACGAGGGGCAAGTAAGGTCCAGATCAGGCTTGGCGGCCAAGCATGGTATAATGGTATTAAACTCTCCTGGGACAATCGACAGTGATTATCGCGGACGCATCAAGGTAATATTGTTGAATACTTCCGATACGGTATTTGAAGTGAATTCAGGTGATCGTATTGCGCAACTTGTTTTCGCACAGCACAGTACTGCTGTAATACACATTGTAGAATCTTTTGATGATATTCACTCTACTGAACGAGGTGAAGGAGGTTTTGGTTCTACTGGTGTACACTAGTGCTAGTTCAGGATTATTTTATAATAGTAATTCTATCACAATCATAAAGATATAAGTGTTTGCCACCAAAATATTTAGTTAAATGTGCCAAAATTTTCCATATATTTTTATTGTGAGAATTTTCTCCAAGTATATTCTTATTTACATTAACAAACCTATATCGATTATCTAAATGTGTAAATTTAAATCTATATTCAAATATAATAGACCGTATATAACGATGTTCCTCATATTCTTTTACATTAGTATCTAAACTAGTAAGAATTTTTATTCCATTAATGGTGCATATCATACTCACGTTAGTAAAGTAAACCAAAGTTTACTTTAGTAAATTTAACTAATTAAGACAGAAGGTATAACAGCATGTTTTATTTGATTTAGTCCTAATACTATCTTTCCGCTAGCGGTATAATTCATTAAAAATTCAGACGAGTTTAAATAATCGGCGATATTTTTCAAATTTTCGATAGATGTAGAAAATTTAGGTACTAATAAAGTCAAGTTATTCCCAGTATATGTCACAGGTGCGACAAAAGCAGGTGATTTGTTGCGAGATTGGACTCGGACATAAATCCCCAAAGTAGTTTTACTGTCAGACTGGCGGTAATATTTGGCATTTCTAGCCGCACCCCATTTCCACCAACACTTTTCGCTAAATTTCCGGATCTTCCTGGATAATAACGAAGGTTTGTATTGCAAAAGATAGTCTAACACATCCTTAGGTATATCATCCTGTGTGACACAATCGTCGTAGAATATATATTTGGCCAATCCTTGATCTCCATCGGAAACGCGGACTAGGATATTGCCGTGCACATCATTTCGGTATACGGACTCTTTTCCGGAAGTCATTCCCATTTTCAGGTCAAAATGTTTGGAAATCGCTACGACGTCCGAGCAGTTTAATCGTGTAGAGGCCAAGGTCATTACACCGTTGTTCAAAAAAGCGTACCGGATATCTGGCGGATGTTCCAACGGTGATTTAGTATACCACACATTCACTTTTACCCCGTTAGCGGATTGCCCACGGACCCATCGGAAAACCATTACGTCTACATTGGCGGATTCGAAGAGATCCGGTTTATTTGGATAGAATATATCGGTGAAAGAGCCGTTGTTATACATCCAGGTAACTACCTGTCTAGATGTGCTCAATTTAAAAAATTCCACGGGAGCGATGAAAATCATTTCACCGGATGATTTCACCAGCCTAGCGCATTTTTCAATGAATTTGATGTAGATATTCGTCTTGTTTTTGGTGGAATTGGCTGATATATATGGAGGATTCGCCGCAATACAGTTAAAGGAACTGTGTCTAAGCCTGGCATCTAGGAAATTTTTGTAACGTATATGATATTTGGTATGTGGTTTGCGGATATATTTGGCGGATGATTTTAGATTTAGATCGATTTCATATGCGACAATAGTTTTGGCGGTATCGGGGAATACTTCGAATAAATCTCCTTGGCCGAATGATGGTTCTAAAACCTTTTCTGGGGAGGTTTTAATAAACCCCGAAACTACGTCTTTGAGTAACTTACTTTTCGTAAAATATTGACCTTTACACTTTTCGCCAGACACTTTATATAAACGGTATAAGTAGAATATGGTTTATTATATTAAATTAATTTTAGAATTTTAACCGTGCCTAGACTACCCAAAGATAGTAATAAATACTTGATGGGTATTTGGGTCTAGGAGTAAACGTAACCAAACGTAGTACGTAGAAACGCGTAAAGGTATGCCACCTAAATATGTACCACCTAAAAAAATTGAACACAATTCCCTGACATTTTACAAAAAAGATGCATTGGGTAAAGGGGCGGCATCGATAGTTTTCTTATATACGACATCGGGATCAAAAGAAAAAGTTGTGATGAAATGGGTAGCGGCCAATACTCAGAAATACGAAAGCTTTTTAAAGGGGCTTAAAAACGAAGCCGCCGCATTACGCGATTTGGATCATCCGAATATTATAAAGTTGAAATGGTGCGACACCGTAGTAGAAACCGACAAAGGTGCCTATATATTACTGGAATATTGCGAAAAAAATAATTTGAAAACAGTAGTACCTACCCGCGAATCTATCCGATGGCGCACATCAACTAATTTGGCGGATACGCCATATATGTATATCAAACAAATCGCCAGCGCTCTAGATTATATGCACCGACGTGGGTATATGCACCGCGATATTAAATTGCAAAACATCCTAATAGATGCGGATGATAACGTTAAATTGTGTGATTTCGGATATGTAATTAAAGAAAGTGTTAGCAATAAACGGTGCGGTACACCGAATTACATCTCGCCAGAGATTGTAAAGGGAGTTGATTATGACTATAGGGTAGATTTGTGGAGTTTCGGCGTATGTATTTTTACACTGTGGATGGGTAGGTGTCCGTTTGAGACCTGCGATGTCAAAATGACTTATAACAAAATCAAAGATCCCAATGTGACGATTCCACGGATTTTGGAAATGCCTGAAAATCCAGAATATCATATCATTGACGAACTATGCACTAATTTACTGATCCGAGACCCTAAAAAGAGAATATCCGCCAAAAAAGCCATTGCTCTAATAGATAAATTTGATAAAGAAAATCTGGTCGGAACTCTTGGAGATGATGTCCCTCCGGCCGCGCCGTCGGAGGCGTCCGCTTCCGCGTCAACCACCCAAAAATACGATTTTGGATTATCCTCTACATCCGACGGCGAGGACGCAGGCGACGCCACAGACGTCGTAAGTGATTTAATATACCCGTTTGTAAGAGTGTGGCTATATAAAAATGGCGGTCACGGGGTAAAATCGCTAGAAATGGTTGAAGAAATTGTGATAGACACTAGATGGTCATTTAAGATTGTAGATATTAAAAAGACATCTAAAAAGTTGAGGGATATCACAGACGAAGAAGCGAGAGTGGCTAAATATTCGAAAGGTGAGTGGATGGGGATACGAGTTACACTCGTTTAGAGCCGTTTAGACTCGTTTGAGTATTTCGACGTGACCTTCTAGAATTTGGGCGACTAATGGATCATTGTTATAATCGTTTTCATAAACAATTTTGGCGATACCGCTAGAGGTTAATAATTTGGCACATACCAAGCAAGGATAATGAGTGATATAGGCGGTAGCGCCGTCGATACTTACACCCCGTTTTGCGGAATCAGTAATTGCATTTTGTTCGGCATGTACCGTGGCTTGTTCATGGTTATGTCTTACAATAGATGTATGGGGTAATCCGGCCAAAAACCCGTTATATCCCATACTAATACACCGGTTATCTTTGGCCAATACACAACCTACATGTAACCGGTCACACGAACTGCGTTCAGAAGATAATTTGGCAATACTCATAAAATATTCATCCCATGTAGGGCGGGTACGTGTAGATTCAGTCCAGGCTTGTTTCATACGAGCGAGTTAGCGAAGCGAGTTGGCGTAGTTACGAAGTAACGTAGTAAAGTTATATTTACTTATGTATTTAAGCACGTATAAGGTATAATGTGTATAACGTACCGAAGACTAAGAGTATGAAAACAATTAAATATAGCGAAATTATCAAAAACCAGCCGACGGTGAATATAGGTACAATTGGATCGGTATCGCATGGGAAATCCACATTGGTGTACGACATCACGGCGACAAAAACCCAAAAACACAAGAAAGAAAAGGAGCGTAATATCACCATCAACCTGGGTTATGCTAATGCCAAGATCTACAGATGCCCGGATACAGGATTGCTGATGTCCACTCCGAGTAGCACGGCAAAGTGCTTTCACCCCGATACCGGCCAAGAGATGGAGTTGATCAAACATATCAGTTTTGTAGATTGCCCAGGGCACGAGTCGTACATGTCGGCGATGATCAATGGCACATCCGTAATGGATGCCGCGATTTTAGTAATCGCCGCGAATCAGCCGGTACCTCAGCCACAAACCTATGACCATCTCCTAGCCATATCCAATACTGATGTGGATAATATCCTGATTTTGCAAAACAAACTCGATCTAATTTCCGAGGAAGCTTGCGCCATTAACAAGCAACAGATCGACGAGTTTATCGTAGGATCCAATGCCGAGAAATCCCAGATTATCCCTACATCGGTACAGCTCAAATACAATCTGGACGAGATCTTGGAATACATTTCATACAACATCCCGTCCAAAATCGAGAATTTGGATGTAAACCAGCCAGGCCAGATGAATATCATCCGGTCATTCGACATTAATAAACCTGGAGGTGCGATAGATACATTGAAGGGGGGTGTAGTAGGAGGGTCGATAAGTAAGGGTATATTTTCTATAGGAGATGTAGTGGAAATCCGTCCAGGGGTGATTTCACAGGATTGCAAAACCGTTACCCCAATTATTACTAGGGTAGTATCTCTATTTTCCGATAAAACCCCATTGGAATTCGCCGTACCAGGCGGGTTAATCGCCATGGGTCTGGATATGGACGCATCGCTAACTACCAGCAACCGTCTAGTAGGTCATACAATCGGTCATATTGGCACACTTCCAAAAGTAAGCAACACCATCAAACTTCGATACAACAGATTTAAACGCCTAGATGCGGCCAAACCTAAAAAATTCAAGACAGGTGACAACATAATCATTATCCTGAATTCCATGTCCATTGCTAGCACTATTCTTTCTACCTCTTCCGGTAGCGATACCGAGGGTAAAGTGCTAGAGATTCAATTACAAACCCCTACTTGCATCACCCCAGAAGATCGCCTAGTAATTTTCCAAAAGATTGACACGAAATGGAAATTGAGTGCATGTGGTACTATTTTGAACGGCACCGACGGCGAACCGTTAGTCGTCGTAAACACCAATCCCAAATATAAGGAATACCTAGATTCATTCACCCGTCCTGAATATATTTTCGATGCGGATGCGTCCGCCGACAGCGAAGCCGAAGTAAAACCTTATGCAGGTGATTATGAAGCGTTATTAACTAACATCGTATTCAAAGGGAAAAAGGTTAAAAACAAGATCACTCCACCAGAAGTTAAACGGGTCAATCGCACCAGCGTATTCACAAATTTCGGCAAGTGTGTTGAGAGTTTGGATTATTCTAGTAGTTTTGATGTTCCACAATATATCACTATCGATCGTAAACGACACTTGCACAAATTTTTTGAAGATGAAACTGGTGCAGTGTGTAATATCAACGCCGAAAATCACTTGATTATGAAAGGCCGGTTTTTTGTAAAACATGTTGAAAAACTGTTGACCAATTACATTATGAAATATATGGTATGCGTTCATTGCAAAGGTATGCAGACTGTGTTGTGCAAAGAAAACCGGATCAAATATGTATATTGCATGAAATGTCGGTCTGCAAATCCGATATCTAGTTAATTATACTAGCGTAGTACTACTTTAAAATTAAAGTATTGATAAAAAACTACCAAAGTAGTATGGATAAACAGTGTCAACAATTAATAGAATATTTCAAAAAGGCTCAAAGCAAAATATTTTATCCATCTATATCCATCAACGGTAATTATAGACTTAGATCAGCTAAATTTACATTTATAATTTTAACAGATGAATATTATGATTTTGAGACAGAATTGACATGTGAATCTTCTGGTATAGAAAAAGATACATTCACTTATATAGATATTGATTTCATACACTCTCCCCAAGACATCTTTAAAATTTCAAAAAGTATAACTAAATATGTTTATGGAAGTGATATTGATATATATGAAAGTGCATATTCTATTCATATAACTATATATTAACTGATCACGCCGGCATGGTTGTGGACGCTGAAATATCATCTAACACATTTATTAAATTATTACAATCCTATAAAGGTAAGATAAAGTTTCATAATATATACCGTAGAACATCTCTTGAAAGAACATTATGGCAAATAGATTTGGAGCATGATTATTTAGATTGTAATACAGAATTAATCGGTCCAGGTAAGACACTTACTTGGATATGTGTTGATATTTTACACACACATAAAGAAATTATTCATATATTAAAGAGTATTGCTAAATATTTAGACCGTAAAGATATATATTATGAACAACCATATAAATTTAATGGTAATGTGTATATTTATATTTAGGCTACTTTTTTAGAAAAAGTAGGTCAAAAAACGGTACTTAAAAGTAAAAGTAAGTCAAAACGGTACTTAAAAGTAAAAGTAAGTCAAAAGGGTACTTAAAAATAGTTAAAATTATATACACGTATGTAGGTATACTTTAGTAAAGTATACGTACGTTTATACTTTAGTAAAGTATGAATTTCAAATATTCATTAGTTGATATCTTACAAAAAGAATCTAATAAGAAGAATGGTTTGAATATAAATAGTCAATGGTTGGAGTATGCTGGGGAAGATAAATGCGGTTATGAAATACATTATACCGATGAACATGACTATCGTAAAATTATATCAATTTACATTGATGATACATATGAAATGAACCAGGATAAAGTATATTTTAAAAATACAATATACATAGAATTTAAAATACGCATATTAGCTAAGCCAGAAACAAACATTCAATCGATAGAGTTGTTTAAAATTATTAAAAGTTTGGCAAAATATTATGATATAGATATGGTGAACTATCATACATCCAAATATTTGCATAAACAAGTAAATAGAATTGATTTATTCAATATGATTATCTGATGTTAGAATGACAGCGTTTTAAATAAATCGCAAAGCTGGTCAAATCGGGCGACTTCGGTATGTTTTTCCACGATTAATTTCCGGGCATTTACAGAAATCTCATATAATTCCTGTTTACGTCTATTAGAATCTCTTTGTGAAATGGCTTTGAGTCTTTCTGGTGATATTTTGCCGAATTTGGCCAAGGTGTGATATTTGGCATGAGTATTCCGTTCTATTTCCAAGGCATTGTTAATAGTATTTTCATCCAACGGTTTATAATGCACATTTTCCACAAACCCGCAATCTTTTAGTTGGGGATGGTGTTGGGCAAACATAACAAGTTGCATGGCAGGTAATTCCAAGTATTTGGCCAAGAAATAAAACCCATAAGCATCCGAAGTGGATATACCATAGGCGTGCTTTGATAAAAATTCGTAAAAACGATCATTCGTTTCTACTGATTTATGTTTTTCGTAATATCCTGGGAATTTCAATACCTTTACTAGATATTCTTTCTTGGACCATTCATTCCTCACTGGATAAATGGCTTCATGTGTATATCCGGCCAGTGTAACCTTTGCGCTAAACCGTTTTGTCCACTCTTCTTGCGATTGTTGCGGTTTGATCCGGTGGGAATATACGAAATATGGTATACACACAACTTTATTGGAGTGTGGTGTTATAATAGTATCCTTGATTTGTTGATACTTGCACCCTTTCATATATCTAATATTATACGGACACACCAGACGATCTATTTCCTGAAGGAGTTGCTTCCATCCTATATCTGCCGAATGCAGATCATCATACCACACCACAATCTTTAACCGGTTCGGATATTTCTTTTTAAGGGTTCTAAGAGGTCCGCAGAAATAGGCTTCGTGGCTCCACACTATAACTTGTTTATCGCGGTTTAGGAGTGCCTCTGGAGATTCCATCTCACCCAAATACTCTTTTAAACTTTCCAAATTCTTATTTGGATCATCATCATATACTATTTTAAAACCACGTTTAAGAAATTCCTCGGGAAATCTAGTAAATATATCCCCCATCGCCCTAACTGGTTCTGATAAAGTCCAATTGCCTACCGGTTTGAATACATATAGCGGTACTATTTCCATTTTCTCGAGCTATTAACCAAGTTATAGTATAAGAATACTATAATTCTATGAAATTTACCATTGTGATACCATAAATTTATTTAATCATTTGTATTGTATCATTAACAATCATGACTGTAAATTTGAACAATATTACAGAGGATCTTATTCGAACAACTTGGGACTATGTATGTAACAATATTTGTGCAGATTCCAAAAATATCATATGCAGATCATGCAAAATAGAAGATCAAAAAAAGACAATTGAACTCAATCACAAATATTTTCCACATGTCAAGGATTGGGTTACACGTGATATAACGTGTACTCGAGATGAAGCGCAATATTATATTCTTGTAGACAATAACGATATAATTGGATCATTTGGAATTGGAATATCAAATGGTGACGAATTTATTCCAGATGATTGTGTGTATCTTGGTTGGTTTTGTTTAGAAACTTCATATCGAGGTCGTAAACTTGGATATGCTATGCTTTTGACATGGGAATTGTTGGCCAAAGAAACAGGAACCAAATCAATATATATCGACACAACTGATCGAGATGACCAAGCAGATGCTGGAAGACTTTATCGTCAAAATGGATTTGAAATCGTCAAAAAAGAATATAACAATCAATTTGATTGTACATGCATTTTGTTCAAAAAAGAATTTTAATAAATTTAAATTTATTAAATAAGAGTTTCATTAATACATTTCACCAATGCTTTGGAAGATTCCAACAAAGGTTCTTTCATGATTTCGAAAGTTACGTCGGTGCTACCCTTTTTTCGGATTACTAGTCCGTGGTCATAAGTAACAGCAGCCATATTAGGATTGACATGAGTAAAATATCCCGGATCTAGTGTTTCATATTCTAGATGGTCAGGGATAGTTTTTTGGACTATATGGGCAACTCTGTCGGGAGTGGTATTCCAATCCCCTGAAAGTAACATCGGGTCGTCGAAAGTTAGGTTGCTATCATTAAATAACTGGGTGAAAAAGTCGGTCAAAACCGGTTGATTGAATTGGGTATCATGACCAGGTAGATGTACACCTACAAAATCAAAGCCCTCAAATTCCAACATACTTGAGAAATTCTTTTGGGATTTGCCATAGTGAGTAACTTCGTATTCTAGTTGATCAACCACAGTACTATCGTATAAAGAGTATCCAGTTAGAACGTGATTTCCATCATTTTTAGAGTTGCTATTATCGTCAACGTTAGTCATAAAAGTGGTAAATATCTCATTATCTGCACCGGAATCTCTATCTACAATATCGTTAAATTCATAATAACCTTCTGGGCAATGTATAGCACTAATATATCCACTCCTAAGTTTACTGCATATTTCTTGAACCTTTTGGGATTGTTGGCGGATATATTCTGGGTTGACCAGCTCTCCGTCATTATATCCGGAATCCTTACCGGTGCAAAAATGTGTAGTCGAATACCATCCAGGCAAATCACCGGATCCATTGACACAATATTTTTGATATCTCGGATTACTTAGATTGTATGACGCGACATTGTAAATATCTCCGTTTGGTCCACACTTTACAGTATAATGAACGTCTGCATGATCCGATAATATTTTAGCCAAATCGGCATTCTTTTCATATGAAGGAGTTTCGACGGTTTGGTCGAGAACATTTACGAATCCCTTACGCTTTATTCCGAAAAAATCCCTCATATAGTCCAACATTTCATGTACATCGGCTTTACTAGTCCACCAGCCGCAAGGAATGCATACCATTTCTTTCTCAAGTGCATCAAGATTAGGTAGGGGAGTTTTGAATTCTTCAAAACAGGTGTGGACATCATTTCGTTGGTGAACCTGGCTAACCATCACGCCTCGTTCTTTCATAAATTCAATAAACTCTAGTTTACGACCGCCTTTGATTTTGATGGTATATAGCCAATGTGCCGCATTAACAAAGCTAGGCTTATCGAATAACTCGACAAATCCATCAAATTCCTTGGAAAGTAACGCCTGAGACCATTGCCATGCCCGATCTCGAATTTTTTCTAGATTACCGGGGATGTGTGGAAGGTTGTGCAGGCCGATAGTGGCGTTGATGTCATTCATGTGGTATTTATATCCCCATTCGGCCACATCACTCTCCAACCGGAGATCCTTGCGGTTATAATTCCGCTTATCCCGGTCAATTCCGTACCATCGTAGTAGCTTGGCCTTGTTATAAGCCTCTTCATCTGGCAGGAAAATCAAACCTCCATCTCCAGTGGTTAGGTGCTTGATGGCTTGTAGACTAAATACGGCATAATTGCCCATGGTTCCGACGAGTTGCCCATCGTATTCTGCGCCAAAAGAATGGGCACAATCTTCAACAACCACCGGCCTAAACCCTAGGCGATCTTCACATCTATCTAGAATATCGTTAAGGGAGTGCATATCAACCGGTACACCACCCCAATGAACCAGCTGGATAATTCTGGTAGTAGGGCTTAGCTTTTTTTCTAGGTCGTCTAGGCTTATATTACACGTATCTGGATCTACATCGACCCATTTAATTTTAAGACCATTGGCCACAATAGGTAAATTAGTGGCCATACACGTCAAAGGACAACTAAGGACTTCAGCATCATCTCCTAACCCGAGCTGGTCTTTAATCATGCGGATAGCCATAGTTAGACCAGAAGTGGCCGAATTAAGGGTTAAGATATAAGGGTAATCGAAATAGGTTTGCAAAGCCTTTTCGAATTCTTCTACTTTGGGGCCTTGGGTAATAAACCCGGACATAACCACCTCGTTTAGGGGTTTGATGACGTCTTCCGACATAAATACTTTGAATATATTGTGCTTCATACTCTTTCTGCTATCGTTAGTTAGTATAATTACCGTAAATATACTAAAGTATATTTAAGCGCTTAGCGAAGCGCGCCACGCCCGATTTTGAAAAAGCGGTTTTTGGTCGGCTTTTTTAAAAGCCGCTTAGTAGACGAACCATGCGTTAGAGCCGTCATTATACAATGAAACAGATGCATAATTAGCATTGATTAATCCAGTCGCAGCACCATCAATAGTATCAGCAACATCGCATGCTATAGTGATGTTATTGGTAAAGGCATTTCCACCTTCATCTTTTATTTCGTATCGATGAGTACCTAGGGTAGATATGGCGGGAAGGGTCAAAGTAACAGCGCCAGTTGTGGTATAAGACACTCCAATAATTTGATCGGCATTCGTTAGAGTATAACTAGCGGCGTTTACAACAGTTCGTGTATAAGAATCGATTGATGTTAGATTGGAAGTTCCAAGAATGTTATATTTCACTAAATTTCCAGATGTTGATGGTGCATCATCTATAATATCATTGGCTGTGTTATTAGAAACAATGTTATTAGTTACCAAACATTTAGCACACCCACTTCTTAATTGTATCCCATCGCTAGAGTTGTCATAAATTCTATTGTTTGTAATAATAGTGCGATCTGAAATAGTTCTAATTCCATCAGCACCATTTCCTTCTATATGACATCCATTTATAGTAGTATTAATATCTCCAGATGATACATTGACACCATGACTAAGATTATCTTCAATATTACACCCAACAACTAAAGTAGATGTGCCTGTATCAATCCCGATATTGTTATTAGAAATGATACATGCACTGATAGTATTATCACTAGAATCACAATCGATTCCGTCATTTCCATTATAAACAACAATACACCTATCAACCAGAATTTTAGACGTTCCAGTATTAGTAACAACTCCTCGATTATTATTATAACTTATAGTACAATCATTTACTTGTATATTAGTAGATGTACCTGTAATAAATACACCCCTTTCATTGTGAGATACTGAACAACTTTCTATAATTACAAGATTACAATCAGTGCACTGCAAGCCATCTCCACCGTTGTTAAATAAAGAGCAATTATCGACATATGAATTTACACAGTCGTTAAATATAATACCATCTAACGTATTATTTTTTGAAACACATCCGGATATTTGTACAAAATCACTATCTTGTATATTTATACCATTGTTAAAATTATCTACAATGATTCTATCAATATATCCTTTAATAACACCCTGAAATTGTATACCATTATCAACACCTGCATTCATAATACAAAAATTAGAAAGTGTTATATTTGAAAACATGCTATGAATGTGTGTACTTAATCCTGTTTGACTTGAACCTCTATAAACATCAACCAAGGTCAATGAAGTGTCAGATTCAATCGAAGATATTTCATAATATTTGTTTCCCAGTAGGATATATTCACCAGGAGTGGCATTTGTAAATGTAGTACCACTACCACTAATAATTCCAGAAGCATTTGTAGTATTAACGGTTCCACCAGCCTCTGTAGTACCAATACCATCACACAGTATTCCTACATTACCACTGAAATTAATAATAACATCATCAATAGACTCGCCAATCATACTACCACCATCTGGAATATCTATATCTACAGTTTCTGTATATGTTCCGGTACGAACAAATACAGTTGTGTGTCCTGCATTAAATGCGTCAGACGGTTTCAAATAATCACCTAGGCCAGATGGATCGATTACCGCATCATACATCTCATTAGCAGTGGTATATTTCCACTTGGCTGTACCGGTCGCATTATTCACACATGTGTACATCTCGTTGTTAGTGGTATTTAACCAATCACTTCCTACAGAATACCCGGCCGAACTATCATCATTTACTCCCGGTATTCCTGTACCGCTAAAATTATTCAATATATTTTCGACATTTCCTAATCCAACTTGGGCTTTGGTGACTGAATGTGGATTGGATGTATTGGCAATATGTGAATCTTGGGCTGCACCATCGGCTGCTACATCACGGCCATCTACAGTACCTCCCAGAGTAATATTATTCGCCACATATAAATCACCCACCCCATATATACCAGTAGCTCCAAGAACAGGAATAATCGAGGTGTCACCCCTTAATATTGTAGTACCTGTTTGGGACATACTTAAAGTTTATATACACGTAACTTTTGTTACAACTTAATATATGCTTATATATTAATATCGAATATTCTTCGACGTTCTGCTTAAGAGGATGGAGGATATACCCCGGTACTCAAAATAGTATATACATTGTTAATAAATGTTTCATTGTCCAATCCAGATTGTGTATCTGTTATATACAGACTGATACCATTACTGTTAGCATAAATAGTACCATCTCTTTCTAAAATATAATCATAAATCCCTACAATTCCAGAATTTTCAACAGTACCTTCAACACCAAACTGTACATAATTATTCAATAAATTTGTTTGAGTTGATATGTAATCAATAATTGCAAAGCCTTCTAACAGTTGCAAGTGGGCATAACAATACGTAAAAGCCATCTTTTGACGACGATTACGAGCTTTAATAGAATAATGATGAATCCATTGGATATGTTTTAAAATGTCGGCTTCAGTATTATACTCAAGTTTTGTTGTATAATCATACAAGTTCCATTTTGAAAAAATGCGTTTTTCATCATCAGTTGGGCTTGGAGTTGTTAGCATATGAATATACATTTCTTTATAAGCTTGTAAAAAGTCGTCATGAAACGTGCCATGAAATGTCAAGGCATCTTTACCATCAACTGTAGAATAATAAAATTGGGAATCAATTTCTTCAATGGTTGGCATACTTTAACGTAGTTATATTTTAACGTGATAACGTAGTTATATATAGTTATATTATATGGTAATATAATATATCTACGTTAAAACGGTTTGAGTTGTTTAACAATAAATAAGGATTGTCCTGCAATAGGGGTAACTGTGCCACTAGCAGCATCTTCTTGTACTGTAATTGAAATCAAATCGTTTTGAGACAAATTAAATATGTTGGTGATATCTGACGAAGCTGAAATGTGCCCACCATTATCTCTAAGATAACCTTGACGGCCTTCTCCTGGTTGAGCAACTCCATTAATTGAAACTTTTGTTATTACACTTGCTCTTGATACAGCACCAGTATATACAACACTCCCAAATATCTCATACAACCCAGTCGTAGAAACTTGTATTTGGGTATTCGTTCCAGTAACTGAATAAATAGAATCTAATATATCTATAGTATCCCAAATAACATCTGTTGCGCTAGAAGTATTTACATTAGATGTGTCATTAGTTCGTAATTTACAAACCTTGGGATAAAAATGAGTTATATCAACTATACCTGGTGTAGTATTTTGAAGTTCGAAACTTTTAAGATTCAAAGTAGTAGTACTTAAATCATATGTAGCATCATCTTTATATACTTGGATAGTACTTCCTGCCCCAGTTGGTCCGACCGACCCGTCTAATGCAACTGGTTGCCAATACAGTTGATCAATAGGAACTTGTCCAGAAGTATTTTGAATACAAACATATGATCCACTGCCAGTAATTGATGAATACCGTACGACATCATTTATATTATAATTAGTAGCTACTTGATAATTTCCGACATTTACGAAATCTCCTGGTGTCCCTGTAGGTCCTCTTTCACCATCTTGACCAGATTCACCTTTTAATCCTTCTATAGGAACTCTAAACCACGCACATACTCTATTACCACCAGATGATCCTCCTAAAACAGCATAAAAATTAATCACATCGCCAGCGGAGAATTCCCATGGAGTAGTAAAAGTTTTAAATGTTGTTCTATCTGTAGTATTTATCTGGTAAGTTGTATTAGTATTATCTGTATTTTTTACGGCTCTAACTGACATATTTGGAGATGAATTGTCAATGTTTAAAGACATTGCAAATAATTCACAATCAACTGCTAATACTACACCATTACCAGATCCAGGGTTATCACTTGAACCAAACCCAAAATCAAAATCATCAGATCCTAAACTTCCATTATCTTCAGCCCACACAGGAAATGTATAATACCCAGTCTGTGGGACCAGATTTATTTCAGATGTAGTTGCATCTGGTAACCAATATAAACCTTGAGATCCTGTCTTTTTATATAATTTACCTGTTCCAGTAGCGCCATTTGTTACACCAGAAGTGTCAACAAAATCTAATACAGTTTTGGGTTGGTCTACTTTATTATCAACAAATGCAATATCCCCTTCTAAAGTGTCAATTTCCCCATTTAAATTCGTAAAATCTTCTTCAACTTCATCTTTGAAAGCATCTAATGCATCATTTCTGAAAATCCGTGAATATTTTACACTTCTATTATAAATATTCATAAGCACGTATGCTTGTATATATATATACATTATATAAAATTAATATAATAAATTTACTTGATCAATATTTTGGTATATATACCAATCCTACTGTACGGTACGATACGGTATGAAATTCACTAGAAATATATTAAAGACGTTGCTAAGTAAAGCATCACCTGCACCTCAAAGGTCCAAGGAATGGTTTGCATTACGTAAAGAAAGGTTTACCGCATCAGAAGTAGCGGCTATTCTAGGTTATAATCCATTTCAGTCGCCATACAAGGCGTTATATAACAAATTGACCGATGCGAAATTTGAAAGTGATGCCACTAAACACGGTACGCGGTTCGAAGACAATTCCAAGAAATATTTCGAAGTAAAGAACGGTGTAGATGTGCATGAGACTGGATTATATACCAAGGATTTAGGTCCTTTAAAGCTAGGCGCTAGTCCAGACGGTATTTACGGCGATTTCAGGGATCGTCAAATCTATGGATTGGAAATCAAAAACGTTGTTACTCGCAAAATCACTGGAGAAATCCCTATATATTATTGGATTCAGATGCAAGTGTGCATGCAAACTCTTGGACTGGACCACTGGACTTATTTTGAAACCAAATATCCTCCAGATGCCAAAGAAGGTGATCCGCCGGAGCGCTATATTCAAAAAATAGTTGCAAGGGATGATGGATGGTTTAATGACCATCTTCCGGAATTATGCCGGATGTATTCCATATATTCCTTAGAGTCTGATTCAACTCATTCCCCAGAATATACAGAAGCGTATCTTAATAGCAAGGGATTGTATGATCTGGATACCCAAGCAGTGAAATACACCAATATAACCAATTATATCCAGAATGATACTGTATTAGATTGGTTGGAATTATATGGCTCCCAAAAAGGTTATGTAAAAGACCGTGACACTAAATATAATTTCGTACAATATATCAAAGATAAAAACAAACAATTCCGTTCAAAGGTCTTTGAGTATTTAAAGACCCGGTTTGATCAATCGGAATATCTAGATTTGAAAGATTCTACTAGTAACCGGTATGCGTCCAAAGAACTTGCCTTGGGGACTGTAAAGGCTATGCGCAAGCACACTCCAATAATCGCCAATGCATTCTTTTTTGACGATTCGTCGTCGCCCCCAGTATATGGCAACATCGATCTACTAATTCGCGAGGATTATATCTCTAAGATTTTCAAGGAAACCAAAATCGAAGCGCCTGATGAAACCTCGTATGTTCCTGTGATGATTAAATTCAAGACTTTGGAATTGTTAAGTGATGGAGAATCTTTAGGAAATTCCGGGATGCAATCCGCGTATAAACATCAACTGGCTTTGGTATCCAAGGCACTTGGTAAACGCGCCTCGGATAATCTCCAAGGAGGTCTTTTAGGTAGGTGTTATAAGTATACCTCTAGTGGTAGTACTTTTAGAGGTAATGGCTGTTTTGACAAACTAGGTGTAGCGGTTATCGACGATGACATTATGCAAACCGCCCAACTGGCATTAAAGACTAGACTAGACATTCAGCGAAACGGTGCCGAATATGATCCGTCGGAATTCGGTGGGATTGATCGGGATAGTCGGCCGGTGGTCAACATGAAAAATCAGTATTCATATCCGTGGCATTTTTCCAAATCGCTCATCGCTAGAAAGAACCAGGATGTGACGTTGTTGTGGAATGTCGGGATGAAACACAAAATCAATGCCGAGGCGGCTACTTTGAAGGATCGTTGGTGTGATTCGGCCGAACTAGGTATGAAAACCGGGACTAAACGGCATATCATTGACAAATTGTTAAAAGTCAATCATTCTGGATTATATGATCCTGTGGTGATGCCTAGGAGATTGTCCAAAGAATCACGCGATTTATTGCGGGGTGACCCATCGGTCAAAACGATGACCGTGTATATAGATTTCGAAACCGTTTCAAATATCAATGATGATTTATCGGAATTCCCTAAAATTTCCTATGAAGCGCAGAATTATATTTGTGTGATTGGTTATGTAATTGATGGGCAATACTACAGCCATTTCATCAAGGATTTGTCACACCGGTCTGAAGAAGATATGGTAGTTGAATGGATGGCTAATATTAAGAGGTTGTATCAAACCGGTGGATATGAAAAGATCCGGTATGTTCATTGGACTAATGCCGAAAAGGCCTTTTTGAATGGTTATTATAATCGTTCGGATCGAGGTGACGAATTACGCGAAATTGATACTGTAAGCGAGTGGTTGGATTTGCATAAAATATTCAAAGACGAGCCTATTATTATTAAGGGGTGCTATGATTTCAAATTGAAACATATCGCTAGAAGTTTATATGATCATGGCCTAATAACTACCAATTGGGATTCCGATAATTCTATCGGTGATGGCCTAACCGCGTGCATTGCATTATTCGAGACTGGGTGCAAAAATGAGTTGGTAAATAAGGAAATTCTGCGATACAACGAGATTGATTGCGCTGTTCTGGAGGAAATTCATCGGTTTTTATCTCGTAAGCGCTTGTCTTAACTCTGCGTTTTCAGAAAAACTACTTTTAAAAAAGTAGGTCAAAAGTACTTTTGGAAAAAGTACTTTACAATGTTAAATTGTAGATCAAAATAAATACTTATTATGATCACATATCAAAAATTAGACCAGTTATTAAATAATTTATCACCTACTTGCAAACAAAAATTATTAGGAATATGTAGGATGTATTTCGACAAAGAACACACTAGACCATTTATCAAATCTTCTCCAAAATATGGTAAAGGTATGTGGAAGGTATGTTGTTATGATTTACAACTACCTTATGGTACATTAATCAGGAAAACACCTAACACGCATAAAAGTGTGATGTGGTTTACTAAACCAGGTTTTCCTAATTATACATGGTTTTTAGATTTAAAGTATAAAGGTAATTCAAGTTATTTCGCGTCATTGTGGATAAATGGGGATACATTTAAACGGTTCAATCTTGTAGATGTCTACTTTTGAGAGACTAAAAAACTAGTAATATTTGCTTATGTCTACTAAGTGTACACTTAGTAACGTAGTTACCCAAACACTAACACCTAGTACTTAATACCTAGCGGTATGGCTCTTATTTTCCACGACCTTTCTGATTTGAACAAAAACTTTAACGGTGCCAAGACCTTCCATGCGTTCAAGACGAAACCGTTTGAAAAGGAAGTTTCTTGGATGACCAAGGGAAAGAACCCGAAAAAGATCACCAAGACTGTCACAAGTATGCACTATATCCCAGAATTCGCCTCACCAGAGGCCGAAGAAACGGTAAAGTACGGAACATTCTTTTGGAAGCATGACGGTAGTTGCAGTCTAGCGAGGTTGGATGATAACAACCGCCTAGAATTGTTGAAGAGATACGACATCAAGCCGGATAAGAAGACGGGTGAATTCCGCGACGCTGAAGATGACTGGATTATTTGCGGAAATCATCCAAAGCCAGAGGCCGGAGGCCCGGTGACTCATTGGCCGGTATTCAGACCGATTGACCGGAAGGGTGACAAGCATCACTTAGCAGCCGAAAAACTAGCCCAGCAATATATCGATTCCCATCCAGATGCGTCTAGCCTACCCAGACAATTCACTTGCGAAATCATGGGCACCAAGTTCAATTATAAGCCGTGCGATCCAATGGATGATCACCCAGGAGTCCTAGTACCACACAACCTAGTTGAGGTAGATATCCACTCAGATGAACGCACCTACTGGGGTATTCTGTCAGTCCTACAAACGTATCCTACATGCGAGGGTTTGGTTGTATACCCAGCCAATCCCGACCTACCACCACTGAAGATCCGCCGTGATGTATACCCTGGTTTGGAATGGCCTGCGAAGGATGTTGAACCTTGGCAGACTTCAATCAAGGTCGCCATGATTCCATATGTAACGACTGGAGAGCTGGCATGGAATGACCTGCCTACAGGCGATAAAGTAGATGGAGCTGTTTAAGAAATATTATCGAAATACCTTTTGTGTCTCGCGACTCTAATGATGAGTCATCCGAAGAATTCATCCTAGGTGATGAAGAGATTGGAAATCTATAAAAACTTTTATACACAGTATAAAACCACAGTAAAAAAGACCCTAGGGTCTACCCAAAAACAAGTATACTAACCTACTTATACCTTAAAATCAACAATATGTCCAACGACAACTACAAGTCTTATCAAAAGTATATTAACGGCCGCGACATTCTTCTTAACGCCGCATTAGACAACGACACCAAGGCTGTAGAAGACATCATTTTAAATGAAACTATAACCGAAGCAGATGTATCTATGGTCATAAATCAAATAGCCAAGCTTGCAAACATGAACGATGTTCTAAAGGTGTTGTTAGTAAACTTTCCGAACCTTTCACCAACATCCGATAATTTACACACACTTTGTCGAAGTGAATGTGTAGAGATACTTAAACTACTATTGGTACCTGAAAGAATGAAGTATACTCATATTTATGAATGGGTTCTCAAGTTTTCTAGCGAAACCAAAATATACGAAAGAGAAATGTTAGGTCTTCTATCACATCTATATCTTATTCTTGCTGAACGACCGGAAGATCACTATGTGTAAATCCCTGCAAAACGTGTAAAAAAAGACCTTTGGGTCTACCTTAAATAAATCAAAGCTTTATTTACTACATTCAACTCACTACGTTCGTTATGCCCTATCACAATCACGTAAGAACTTTAAGTGAATTTTTCAAATATTCCATGTATGACAATATGAACTATGTTATGGTTGATGAAAAATTATGTGAAAGATTTGTTAATACTATAATGTTTCATTATCTACAACATGTTAAAAGTTAGAAGTGTAGATCTAAAATTAGGTTATATATACTGGACTATTACTATATATATATATATAGTAAGTAACATCGTATGACCAATCTATCAGACGTTAAAGACATTCCGAAAAGTTTTTATTATATTGATCGGGAATTACAGCATGCGTATTTGAAATCATTGTTAATAGATGAACATTTTAAGCACTCACTCAACGAGGTTGTTCTTTACCGAGAAATATACACTGGAAAGTGTATTGTAGTTTATTCGAAATATGAATTAGCATTAAGATTTCTGAAACATCGTCCATTGTGGTCTCTTTGTTGTAAGTATAAAAACGGAGTTTTACATAAACGAAGGATGTGTAAAGCGATTGTTAAATACCTTGAAACAAATTTTGAAGAAATGTTAAAGATCTAGGTACACAAATCATATGCGTTTTCAAATACTTTGAACCATTTGCTAAATTTAGTATCAAGGCGAGTGGAAGGTATTTGGAAATCGCGGAAGGAACGTTCCAAGTGAGGCATCATACCAAGATGCCGGCCACCCATACAACTAGTCCCGGCAATCCCCATAGCACTACCATTAGGATTTTCAGGATATTCCAATGTAGGTTCATTAAACCCATCGACATATTGCAGAGCGATTTGTTCGTCCAAGTCAGCCCGGAAATGATCTTCGGCAAATACATATTGCCCGGATCCGTGGGCCACCCAAACTCCTAAAATATCATCTTCCATCCCTGCCAATAACCCTTGACCGTGTGCAATCTTTACTGTAGAAAATCGTGATTCGAATTTTCTAGAGGCATTGTCGGTGAGTACGCCATTCAACCAGCCTATTTTAGTCATCAGTTGATACCCATTGCACACACCTAGAGAAAACGTCTTGGGTCGTCTGAAAAACTGGTCCAGGTAAGTCTTTAAACGGGTGAATTCAATTTCACAGGCCCATCCGGTGGCGCTGCCCATCACATCGGCATAACTAAACCCACCAACAAATGCTAGGCCATTAAAATCAGTCAAGGGATCCTTATCGGGATTCTCAGAAATTGCTTCCAATAAATCAGTCATATGTAGGTCAAATACATCAAACCCGGCTAGATAAAATGCGGCACGCATTTCTTCATCTCCATTAGACCCTTCTGTGCGAATTACGGCCACTTTCGGTTTGACCTCGGCACCGTTTCTGGCGCCATCGGAAATCACTTTGACCTCGGCACCGGATTTCCGGGGGTATTCCATCCGTTCCGGTGAGTATTCTGGTTTGACTCTATTTAAGAGGCCTTGATACTCTTCTTCCACGCACATCATAGCGGTGCTCTGGTCAGATTTTTCTAGACTTTGGCACTTGTACATCTGCATTTTGGCCGAAGTAGATTCCCAGGCCATTTGCAAATCGCCGTTTAGATGTTCGTCCAACACGACCGAGTGGTTATGATTAATCCGGACGTGCCGTTCTTCGATGATTGACCCGAGGTGATAGCAATTCTTTTTGAATTGCGAGAATACTGCACCAACATCTTTTTCATCTACTTCGACGATCCATCCGAGTTCTTCATTAAACAGGATTTGGTGGATATCACTGCCGTATACATTGATATTAAACCCTAGACCACCTGCAAATGCCATTTCGAGTAAGGTCGTAATCAATCCACCATCACTACGGTCATGGCCGGATTGGATTACACCGGATTTGATGAGGGTTTGCATTTTGTTAAAGTATTCCTTGAGCCGGCGGACATTAATATCTGGAGTCTCGATATTTTTGGAATCATATCCTAGGGTTCTTAGGAATACGCTGCCACCCAACCGTTTATTTACGCCGGCTAGGTCTATGAATAATAGGAAATTCCCGGCTTTTTTGAGATCAGGTGTGACGACTTTCATTACATCAGTACATCCTACATACCCGGAAATCACGAATGATCTAGGAGAATCTACGATGGGGTGGTTGCGGTCATTGGTTACGGTAGACATTGACATAGAGTCTTTTCCACCATCTATGGCGATTCCTAGTTCTTTCAAAGCACTATTGACGGATTTAACGGCTTGATATAGCAAATACTTTTCTTCAGGTTCACGAGCAGGCCACATCCAATTTCCGGAACATTTAACATCTTCCAATGCGGTTACAGGGGCCCATACCAAATTGGAAAGCATCTCACCAATGGCCATTACAACCATCTTCTCTGGATCATACCATCCTTTCAATGGTTGTTCACCAACCGCAGTAGCCACACCTGTAGTCACACCGCTGATTTCTAACATAGTATCGGCCACCACTGCAACATCCGCGATAGGGGTGTGGAAAGGTCCTACGCACTGTTGTTGGGCGATCAACCCGGAAACACTTCTATCAACCTTGTTGGTTAAAAACCGTTTAGACCCTACATCCATAACTTCGAGAACTTTTAGGATAAATCCTTTGATATTTCCGTTAAAACTTAGCTTGGCCGATTTGTACAATTTGGGGATATGTGGGGTATACGCCTTTAGAGTTTTGCGAGGGACATCACCGGTAACTATTTCGAGGTCCAAGTCAACGGCTGGCGAGTCGGAACCATCCACTACAATTATCCTCCCGGTATCAGTGATATATCCTACATCAGCAATTGGCAATTTTTCGCGTTTGCATACTTTTTCTAAAAGATCCAAGTGCTCCGGATCAACCAGTACAGTGATTTGTTCCTGATATTCAGCACACCATTTTTCTTTGGTGTTTAAGGTATTGTCTCCGCTAATAAATTTGCGGATATCGATAAACGCCCCATTTGGGGCGGCGATTTCTTGGGTTACATTAGCGGCGCCTCCGGCACCTTGATCGTGTATAGATAAAATCGGGTTGGCATCACCTAGCATGACACATGTCTTCACAACACGTTGAAGTTTCTGGCCCATTTCGGCGTCACCTCTTTGGACGGCTGATTCCAAATCAGTCGAAGCGGTTTGGATGGTCGAAGACGCGGCACCCCCATTCATACCGATGCGATATGCCGGACCTCCTAGACGGACTACCCTATTGCCGGCGCGGGCGGCTTTTTTATCGCGGTGCTGATGCAACATTACCCCGATACCGCCTGAAAACATAATTGGTTTGCGCCATTCGACCTTTCTAGTACGGGTTTCTGGCCCATCTTTTTGGGAAATTTCCAAATCCTTTTTTCCGCCATATGCCCGGCAGAATCCTTGGATTATAGGTTCACCGAGTTTATTACCATAATCCGAGGCACCGTCACTGGCTTTAGTCAGGATATCTATGGGAGTTCTACCATCAGGATACGATTCTGTATAGGCTTTACTAACCGGTTTATGCAAATCCGGGATATCACCTACACAATACCCGGCAGTACTGGCGCGCATCAAACCTCCTTGGCCGATGGCGATAGTATCACGCATCCGGCCACCTACCCCGGTATGTGCTCCTTGGAAAGGCGCGATTCCAGTAGGCATATTATGGGTTTCGGCGGTTAGTGTATAATCTATATCCGCGTCCATCCTACTAGCCTTTCTGTATAGCATAGCATGTTTCAACATAGGCACTTCTTTGGGTCCTTTGATGGCACTGGCATTGTCTTTATAGGCAATTACCGAATTATGTTTTAGATCATCAGTCAGAGTGTCTTTGATATGTGAAAACATACTCTTGCCACCGGTTAAGGGAACTCCTTTTTCATCTACTAGAATAGCATTAAAAGTGTGATGCCGACTATGATCTGAATTTGCCTGGGCAATGTCGAACAATTCCACATCAGTTGAGTCGCGGTCTGGAAACACTTTTTCAGATAAATACTTGGCATATTCCTCGTCAAATCCCAACGAATGTGCGTTGGAATATTTCAGAATATCTGATTTGGGAATACGTTCAACCCCTTGGTTACTCGTTGGAGACGAGTCGAAAGAATTTAGGTGAGGAATAGAATGACCGTATAATGCCTCAGTTTGCTTGTCATATTTCACTTTA